>ENA-OQLB01000251-OQLB01000251.1-human-gut-metagenome-genome-assembly--contig:-NODE-251-length-32031-cov-5.143430_pt1 | contig 32031 bp, 31 predicted proteins | sample MGYA00242656_ERZ504813 | MGnify/ENA primary metagenome ERZ504813 (study PRJEB26092, sample SAMD00036388) | human gut metagenome | host: Homo sapiens | study: EMG produced TPA metagenomics assembly of... | reverse complement strand
AAATCATAGCCGAAGTCGGCGCCACCAGCGGCAAGGACATGGGCAAGGTAATGGGTGTAGCCAGCAAGAAACTTGCCGGACTTGCCGAAGGCCGCGCATCTCAGCCAAAGTAAAAGAGTTGCTGGGATAAAGAAATACACTTCCCCTATCATATAAGCCGTGCTTCAACAGAGGGACTCAGCGTCCAAAGTCTGTTGAACACGGCTTTTTACATACCAATCCATATCCTCCCCCACAAGAGATTATACACTATCTATCAACGCATTATATTTACCGACCGTTTACCATAAGATGTAAAAGCCGTTACCTAATGATGTAACGACGGTTACCCTATATTGAAACGGTCGTTACCCTATATTGTAACGACCGTTACAGCTTATCGTAACGACCCTTACAGCAGTAAGTAAAACTCCCTACTCCTATAATAAAGGCAGCGCACACTTATTGGGCCGTTACACCGACGATAATCAATCAAAAAGCTCCTTCAATACCTCAAGTGATTTCAATACCGGGAAATCCGGCAGATGCAGACGATAATATTCATTCATAATGTTCAGGCAGCGGGTACGCTCCAACCGGTTCATGGTGAAAAGATGCATCGTTTCATAATTCATGCGCATCAGCTGTGTCAGGCGGGCCGCCTCCTCGGGAGCGATGTAATTGGAATGGAGCTGCGGACGCAAGGGAGTGAAACAAGCATTCTGCAAATCGAAGTAATCTCCGGCATGATAATCCTCCAGGTTGGGATACAAACCGAGAAAACGGGAAAGGCGCATCAGGAAGACCAGATGGAAATTGGCAAACCCCTCCCTGCATTCATCCAGCCAGATGACGGAATGATACAGATAAGCAAACAGCGGACGGTTCTCTGCCTCCTCCCGGACGGCGCGATAAAGGAATTCCGAAAGAAACAAAGCGATGGCAGATTTGTAGGGATCGTAGGGAAGCGTGGCGAAAGGATAAAGAGACTTCGCTCCTTCACCTTATATATAGTGGCATTAGGACGGAAATCGGCTTCAAGTTCCACCAATGCCAGCGGCTGGAAGAGTACCGGCTTCACCGCCGCCTTGCGCGAACGGGGTATGGACACCATGAAGGAAGCCCTGCCAGCCACCTCCGTATAGATGTCTGCAATGAGAGATGTATCCTTATATTTCAAGGTATGCAGCACAATTCCCAGTGTTTTCTGTAACATTCCCGATTTCTTTATCTGGTTTCAATCTGATAACAAAGCTACAAAAAAAGCCCGAAAGAAGAGAAACAAAAGGAGAAGAATAAAAAAATAAGGTAAGGAGTGTAAAAAAATAAAAGCACATACCACACTGATTTTCAGCAGATAAAATTCCACCCTAAGACAAAAAGCAACAAAAAGCTATATTTTTTTCTTTGCGAATGTTTTGGTAATTCAAAAATAGTTTCTACCTTTGCATCCGCAAACGAGAAATAAAGGCTCTTTGCAAGAGCGGAAACGCTCACCAAAGGATGGCCCGTTCGTCTATCGGTTAGGACGCAAGATTTCATTCTTGAAAGGGGGGTTCGATTCCCCCACGGGCTAACAAAATAAAAAATAAACGAATTAAAAAGATTAGTCGAGATGGCAAATCATAAATCATCACTGAAGAGAATCAGACAAGAAGAAACAAGAAGACTTCACAACAGATATTATGGCAAGACCATGAGAAATGCTGTTCGTAAGCTTCGTGCTACTACAGACAAAGCTGCAGCAACAGCAATGTATCCGGGTATCACAAAACTGTTGGATAAATTGGCTAAGACTAATGTAATCCACAAGAACAAGGCTAACAACCTGAAGTCAAAATTGGCTATCTATATCAACAAGCTGGCTTAAGTTGACTGTTACACAAAAGATATTACAAGGCTGGACTTTTTAGTCCGGCCTTTCTCATTTATACCTCTCTATTTACCTGCTTCCACACAAGTTTCTTTTCTGTGCTAAAAAGCTGTAAACTACCCGAATTTATCCGTTTGTTTAGCACCATATCCCGAGGATTTTCACTATATTTGCTCTGTTATTACAATAAGGAAAAAAGATTATGACTGAAGAACAGATTCACTCCAATAACGGGAGCTATTCTGCCGAAAACATCCAGGTACTGGAAGGTTTGGAAGCAGTGAGAAAGCGTCCCGCGATGTATATTGGCGACATTAGCAGCAAAGGCTTCACCACCTGGTGTACGAGGTTGTGGACAACTCCATCGACGAGGCACTTGCCGGCTATTGCGACCACATCGAAGTCACCATTAACGAGGACAACTCCATCACCGTACAAGACAACGGACGTGGTATCCCGGTAGACTATCACGAAAAGGAAAAGAAATCCGCACTGGAAGTTGTAATGACCGTACTGCATGCCGGAGGTAAGTTCGACAAAGGTTCCTACAAGGTATCGGGAGGTCTGCATGGTGTAGGTGTATCTTGCGTAAACGCCTTGTCTACACACATGACTACCCAGGTTTTCCGTAACGGAAAAATCTATCAGCAGGAATATTCCTGCGGACATCCGCTCTACTCCGTCAAGGAAGTGGGCACAACAGACATTACCGGTACACGCCAGCAGTTCTGGCCGGACGATACCATCTTTACGGAAACAGTCTACAACTATGATATTCTTGCCACCCGCATGCGCGAGTTGGCTTACCTGAACGCAGGCATCAAGATTTCACTGACCGACCTTCGCGTAAAGGACGAAGAGGGAAATGCCAAGAAGGAAATCTTCTACTCGGAAGAAGGCCTGAAGGAATTTGTGCGCTACGTAGACTCCTCACGCGAGCACTTCATGAACGATGTAATCTACATCAACACCGAGAAGCAAGGCACACCGGTGGAAGTAGCCATCATGTACAACACTTCTTATAACGAAAATGTGCACTCTTACGTAAACAACATCAATACCATTGAAGGGGGTACCCACTTGGCAGGTTTCCGCCGTGCACTGACCCGTACGTTGAAAAAATACGCCGAAGACAACAAGATGCTGGAGAAAGCCAAGGTAGAGATTGCAGGAGACGACTTCCGTGAAGGACTGACTGCCGTTATCTCCATCAAGGTGGCAGAGCCTCAGTTCGAAGGACAGACCAAGACAAAGCTGGGTAACAACGAAGTGATGGGCGCCGTAGACCAGGCTGTGGGCGAGGCCCTCACCTACTACTTGGAGGAACACCCGAAGGAAGCCAAGCTGATTGTAGACAAGGTGATTCTTGCCGCCCAGGCACGTATCGCCGCACGTAAGGCACGCGAATCCGTACAACGCAAATCGCCGATGTCCGGCGGTGGCATGCCCGGTAAGTTGGCCGACTGCTCCAGCAAGGACCCGGAAGAATGCGAATTGTTCCTCGTCGAGGGTGACTCGGCAGGCGGTTCAGCAAAGCAAGGCCGTAACCGTGCGTTCCAAGCTATCCTGCCGCTTCGCGGTAAGATTCTGAATGTGGAAAAGGCATGTGCACAAGGCATTCGAGAGCGACGAAGTAAACAATATCATCCAGGCGCTGGGCATCCGTTTCGGCGTGGACGGTGAAGACAGCAAAGAAGCGAACATTGACAAGTTGCGTTACAAGAAGATTATCATCATGACCGATGCCGACGTCGATGGTTCTCACATCGACACGCTGATTATGACGCTTTTCTTCCGTTACTTCCCACAAGTCATCCAGCAGGGTTGCTTGTACATCGCCACTCCTCCCCTTTACCTTTGCACCAAAGGCAAGGCGAAAGAGTATTGCTGGACAGACCAGCAGCGCCAGAAGTTCATCGACACTTACGGCGGCGGTTCGGAAAACGCAGTACACACCCAACGCTACAAAGGTTTGGGTGAAATGAACCCGGAACAGTTGTGGGAAACCACCATGAATCCGGAAAACCGCATGCTGAAGCAGGTGCATCTTGAAAATGCGGCCGAAGCGACTATATCTTCTCCATGCTGATGGGCGAAGACGTGGGCCCGCGCCGCGATTTCATCGAAAAGAATGCAACGTATGCAAATATTGACGCTTAATTAATTTAATAACCAACCTCACATCTTACAACGAGGAAGCCCCGGACGGGCAGGATAATCCTGCTGACCGGGGCTTTTCCTTTATCCCTCTTCTCTTCCAAAGAAGAGACCCGTCTCCATACAGAAGAACTATAGGATTCCTTGTTTCTTCATCTCTTCCACTACCAATTCCAACTCTGCATACCAGTCCTCACCAAACTTACGGATAAGCGGCTCTTTCAGGAACTTGTACACGGCAGATTTTCCTTTTGTCCCAACAACATAGCGGCTTTGCAGACATCCCAACGATGATAGTTCACTGCCTTATAGAGTCCGTAGTTCCCCACCCTTATCGGATAGAGATGACAGGATATGGGTTTGTAGAAGTTGGTCCTACCTTCACGATAAGCCTTTTCGATGGCGCAATAGCAACAGCCTTTATCATCATAGCAGGTAAAGACGCAATCCTTGTTGTTCACAATAGAAGTCACCAGGTCACCTTCACAATCGGTATAGACAACACCTTGCTCCTCTATCACAGCGCGGGCTTCGGGAGAAAGCTCGTCCCAAATCAGCGGAAGTACCTCTTCCAGTTTCTCCACCTCGTCCAGCTCCACGGGAGCACCGGCATCGCCTCAATGCAGCAAATCCCCTGGCAAACACCCAAGTCACACAAGAACTTCTCGCGCAAGACATCGAAAGAAACCACAACATCACCAATCTGTATCATAATCATTCTATTAAAAAAGACGCGGATTATCCGGATTGCACAGACTCAACTTTAAGAGCATCCGTGGAATCCGTATAATCCGCGTCTAAATATTGTTACGGCCTTGACGCCTTACTTAATCAAATCCTTACCAGTCATTTCAGCCGGCTGCTCCATACCCAAGATATGCAGAATAGAAGGAGCTACGTCAGCCAATACACCGTTCTCAACCTTGGCGTCCTTGTTTGCAGTAACGTAAACGAAAGGAACGGGATTCAGAGAGTGGGCAGTATTCGGAGTACCATCCTCATTCAGAGCGTGGTCGGCATTACCGTGGTCGGCGATGATGATTACTTCATAATCGTTTGCCTTGGCAGCTTCAACAGTATCTTTCACACATTCGTCGATGGCTTTCACTGCCTTCTCAATAGCTTCATAGATACCGGTATGTCCACCATATCACCATTGGCGTAGTTCACCACGATGAAATCGAACTTCTGGGTCTTGATAGCTTCAACCAACTTGTCCTTCACCTCGTACGCACTCATTTCGGGCTTCAAGTCGTAAGTGGCAACCTTCGGAGAAGGAACCAGGATGCGCTCTTCAGCATCGTAAGGAGTCTCGCGGCCACCGTTGAAGAAGAAAGTCACGTGTGCATACTTCTCTGTTTCGGCAATGTGCAGCTGGGTCTTGCCATTGGCAGCAAGGTATTCGCCCAAGGTATTCTGTACGTTCTCCTTATCAAAAAGGATATGCACACCCTTGAAGCTGGCATCGTACGGAGTCATGCAGTAGAACTGCAGGCCCGGAATAGTCTGCATGCCTTGTTCGGGCATATCTTGCTGGGTGAGGACAACGGTCAATTCCTTGGCACGGTCATTGCGGTAGTTGAAGAAGATTACAACATCACCTTCCTTGATGGTACCGTCGAAGCCACCGTTCACAATCGGCTTAATGAATTCATCCGTAACGCCTTCGTCGTAGGACTCCTGCATAGCCTGGACCATATCCGTAGCAACCTTGCCTTCACCGTTTACCAACAAATCGTAGGCAACCTTCACACGTTCCCAACGTTTGTCGCGGTCCATGGCATAGAAACGTCCCACGATGGAAGCAATCTTGCCGGCAGACTTCTCGCAATGAGCAGTCAACTGCTCAATGAAACCTTTACCACTCTTCGGGTCGGTATCACGACCGTCCATAAAACAGTGGATGAAGGTATTCTCGATACCGTATTCCTTGGAAATATCGCAGAGTTTGAACAAATGGTCAAAAGAGCTGTGCACGCCACCGTTGCTGGTCAGTCCCATAAAGTGGATATTCTTGCCGTTTTCCTTTGCATATGAGAAAGCAGAAACAATTTCCTTGTTCTTCAGAATGCTGCCATCGGCACAAGCACGGTTAATCTTCACCAAATCCTGGTAAACGATGCGTCCGGCACCGATATTGAGGTGACCTACTTCAGAATTACCCATCTGTCCGTCGGGCAAACCAACGTTTTCACCGCTTGCTTGAAGCTCGGAATGCGGATAAGTTGCCAACAGACTGTCCCAATACGGATAGGTGTATTGAAAATCACATCATCTTTGCCTTGATCGCCGATGCCCCAGCCATCAAGAATCATTAAAAGGGCTTTCTTACTCATAATATTAATCGAATTTAATTGTATAATCTTTTTGTATGATACAAACGTTCTTTTATAGTAGGAACCTGTTTTTTGCGTTGCAAAGGTACAAAAAACAGCCGTTAAAGCGTACTGTTTCAAATGATTTATGTACTTTTGCCACGCTTAAAAAATAAAAAAACAAGAAATATGGACGATTCAAACCCACGAACGTGCAATAGTATTCACCAATAAAACGAACGGAGACGTTGACTGCAATGCCTCTGTTCCAACTAGAAAGGAGGCAAACAATGAGAAAGTATCTCTACAGTGAAAATGGCTTCACTGAAAAGGCCGAATGGCAACCCAACTGCTGGGTCAACGTAGAATGCCCGGACAACGATGATTTCAAATTCCTAACCGAAGAGCTGAAAGTTCCCGAATCATTCCTGGAAGACATAGCCGACGTGGACGAGCGCCCACGTACGGAAACAGAAGACAACTGGCTGCTGACCATCCTCCGCATCCCGATGCAGAGCAACCAACGCGGCGTGCCGTTCATCACTGTGCCCATCGGCATTATCACCAATGACGGAATCATCGTTTCTGTCTGCTATCACCACACGGAGCTGATACCGGACTTCATTCAGCACACCCGCCGGAAGAACATAGTCGTCAACAATAAACTGGATTTGATTCTGCGAATCATCTACTCTTCCGCCGTCTGGTTCCTGAAGTATCTGAAACAGATAAACAACGATGTGGCCACCGCCGAAAAAGAGCTGGAGAAAAGCATCCGCAACGAAGATCTCCTGCAACTGATGAAGCTGCAAAAGACGCTGGTCTACTTCAACACTTCCATCCGTGGCAATGAAGTGATGATAGGACGGCTGAAAAACATCTTTCAAGACACCAATTATCTGGATTTGGAATTATTGGAAGACGTGGTCATCGAGTTGAAGCAGGCATACAATACCGTAAACATCTACAGTGATATCCTGACGGGAACCATGGACGCCTTCGCCTCCATCATCTCCAACAATGTGAATGCCATCATGAAACGTATGACAAGCCTCAGCATTACACTGATGATTCCCACGTTGATAGCCAGTTTCTACGGCATGAATGTGGACATCCACCTGGAGAGTTTTCCGCACGCGTTTATTTTCATCATACTTTTGTCGGCAATATTATCAGCAGTGACATTCGTATGGTTCAGAAGGATTAAGTGGTTCTAAACAGCATCATTGTCCGAAGTTCAGCGACAACTGCCCATCCCCCAAGAGATTAAACGTCAAGCGATGATAGGGTGTAGTACCCCGCTCAGCAATGGCGGCACGATGTTTCTTGGTGGGATACCCCTTGTTACGATTCCAGTCATAATACGGATATTCCTCGTGAAGGCGGTTCATGTAGTCATCACGATAGGTCTTTGCCAAAATGGAGGCGGCAGCGATGGAAAGGTACTTCCCGTCTCCTTTCACTACGGTAGTATGCGGCAAGTCCCGATATTTTTTAAAGCGGTTGCCGTCTATCAGCAGATGTTGCGGACGGACATTCAGTTGGTCAACAGCACGGTGCATGGCAAGAAAGGAGGCATTGAGAATATTGATTTTGTCAATTTCTTCGGGAGAGACGACGCCCACCGCCCATGCCAGAGCCTCTTTTTCAATCACTTCACGCAAGGTATAGCGTTGTTTTTCCGTCAGCTGCTTGGAGTCGTTCAAAAGTTCATTCTTAAAGTCCGTTGGCAGAATAACAGCAGCGGCATAGACCGCACCGGCCAGACAGCCGCGACCGGCCTCATCGCATCCTGCCTCTATCAAATCTTTATTCAAATAAGGTAATAACATATATATCGCTATCTTTGAGGCACAAAGATAAATCTTTTTGGAGGGAAACCGGACTTCTAAGAAGAATTAATTAAATTTGCAGAAACAAGACGATGCCATGAAGAAAAACCTATGTCTACTACTCGTATGTCTTCTGTCAGCAGCTGCCCCACTGCAAGCTCAAGACATGCAGCAAGCACAGAAATTGATTGACCAAGCACAGAAATACCTGTACAACAACCCCAAACAAGCTTCCTACTATGCAGCTCAGGCTTCTGCCTTGTTTCCCGAAGATGAGCCCAGTGAGGTCCGCGCACAAGCTATGATTCTCTACTGTCAAGCCGAACAATTGTTGGGGAACTTCGACCTAAGTATCAAGAATCTTTATGACACCCAAAAATATATCCATCCCACCAACAAAAAACAAATGGCACAACTCTGCTCCTTGATGGGGCGTGTATACAGCAAACTAGGCGATTACAACAAAGCCATTGAACTGAACGACAAAGCAACCTCCATCTTCAAATCCATCGGCGATTCCACCTCTGTGGCCGGATGCTATAACGAACGTGGAGTAATGCACCACTTCATGAGTGAATTTACCGTTGCCGAGCGTTTCTTCCAGCGTGCGCTGGCCATCAACCGTGCCCAACGAAACCTGAAAGAGATTGCAACCAACCTGAACAACCTCTGTCTGTACCGGGGAAATACGGAAGAGAAACTTTCTTTCATCCAGGAAGCCATCACCATCAACAAGAATCTGGATGCCCAATGGTCTCTTGGCGAAAACTACAACAACATGGGGAAACAGTATTACTATGACAAGCAATACTCCAAGCCTTGGAAGCCTTGCATAAAGCCTACGAGTATGCCCACAACATCGGAGCCCGCGAACTGATTTGCGACAATTACGAATATTCGTCCATGGTATATGCAGCTATAGGTGACTATGCCCAAGCCTATAAGTATCTGAACAAGAGGTACCACCTGGGCAAGGAACTGCAAAGTAGCAACAAGCTACGCAACATCGAGCAGGAAATTTCCTACAAAAGATACCAAGACCAAAAATATGCTACTGAAATGCAGGAACAAACCTACAAGATAGAGCTACTGAAACGCAATTTGTGGCTTTTGGGCAGCGTACTTATTCTGGGAATAGCTTTCAGCATCTTTCTATATAAATGGTATAAACGCCGAAAAGATTTGCAACTGATAGAAGCACGCTACCAATTGCAACTGTCCGAAAAAGAAGTGGCCGAACTGAAGATGCATCAGCAAGAGCTGGAACTTCAAAATGTACACAATGCCCTGGCTACCAGTCGGCAGGAGGCAACCAGCTTCGCCGTATTCCTGAAAAGCCGCAATGAACTGCTGGACAAAATACGCGGAATGGTGAAAGAAGGATATAAGATGGACGCGCAAGCCATCACGCCCCACCTGAAGAAAATCAACGCATTCATCAGCCAGAGCCAAAGCGGAGACAAAACCAACAGTGCCCTATTGACAAACATCGATGATAAAAGCAATGAATTCCTCCAAAGACTGGTAGCGATTCATCCCAAACTGACACAAGGCGAGAAATATCTTGCCACCCTGCTAAGGGTGAACCTGTCTACCAAAGAAATATCCATGTTGACCGGCACCACCCCCAAAACCATCAATATGAACCGATACCGCCTGCGCAAATCCCTCAACCTCTCTTCCGAAGAAGACCTAACCGACTATCTACAGAATATATAACCCGGCTCAAGGCTGAAAATATTTATTTTGCATTTCTACCCTCACCGCCCTCACTGCTTACCTAAAAGTCTTTATTCATCGGACTTTCAGAGGTGAGTAAGGGCAATTTCAAAAAGGTGAGGGTAAAGTTTGCTCTCACTTTGTCTCAGTAGAAACAAGGCATCGAACAAGTAAGCATAGGCTCGCAAGTCCGGAAGAAGGGACTACTGTATCAGTATGCAAATGAAAGAACCGTCTACTGATGACGTTTATAAAGAAAAAAAGTGTCTAGTGAAATCAGGAAAAGACATGTCATCCGTCTTATACTCGACTTCCTCTTTTACAGATGGCTTGCAGATAAAACATCTGCAAACCATCTGCAAGGGACATCATTGATAAACAGTAGTATCTCAACTCTCCTCCTCGGAGGAGATGAGATACTACTGTTTATCAATGATTATAAAAGACTTGCGAAACTTGAGTTGCTTGATATTTCTAAAAGAGTTGGTTTCCTTCTTCATCTAATCACCGTTTACTTGCGCAACTCAATAATTAATGTAAATCGGGAAAAGTTTATGTGGATATAGTTTTGTAGATATAGAATATCTCATTTACTCCTATTTATCAAATACTTACAAAACTATTTGTAGATAATAAAACAAAGAATATCCCTCTCTTGTAGTCTGCTTGTAGATAACATTCATTAGCAATTCCTGTTTATGAAGCTTAATTTAGCATTGTGAAAAACCAATAGTATTAACCTTAAAAACTTATTCAAATGAGTAAAAGTAACTACTACAAAGAAAGAGTCATTCAGCTACTTCTCTTCTTTGCTTTTATGCTGCCTATGGGCGCATTGGCACAGAACATTCAGCTGAACGGTACCGTAACCGATGTTTCCGGTGAATCTGTCATCGGAGCCAGTGTATTAGAGAAAGGAACAACAAATGGAGTAATCACTGACATCGACGGTAACTTTACCCTCAGCGTTTCCCCCAAAGCCACTATTATTATCTCTTACGTGGGCTATGCTCCACAAGAAATCGCCCTCAATGGTCGCAAGGAATTGAAAGTGGTGCTGAAAGAAGACACCGAACTACTGGACGAAGTAGTCGTTATCGGTTATGGCACACAAAAGAAATCGGATGTTTCCGGTTCGGTAAGTTCCGTATCGGGCGATAAACTAAACAACATACCTACCGCTAATGCCGAAACTGCCCTGCAGGGTATGGCTCCCGGTTTGATAGTTAACTTTGGTAGCGGTGCCGCCGGCTCCACTCCCAGCCTGCAGGTGCGCGGTGTAACCACTTATGGAACAGACAACTCTCCGTTGGTAATTATCGATGGCGTTCCGGGTGATATGAGTTTTCTGAACCCGAAGACATCAAGTCAATGTCTGTATTGAAAGACGCTGCCACCGCCGCTATTTACGGAGCACGCGCCGCCGCAGGCGTTATCCTGATTGAGACTTACCGTGGTACCAAATCCAAACCCAAAATCACGTTCTCAGCTTATTGGGGAGTGGATCAGATAGCCAAGAAACTGGATGTCTGCAATGCCGAAGAATTTATCCACATGGCAAAGATGGCCCGTACAAACGCCGGTCAAAACCCCAAAAACTGGCCTGCTTACATTGCGGCTTATGAGCAAGACCCCACACAGTTTGGCGACACCGATTGGCAGGACGAATACTACCGCAACGGCTTCACACAGAAATACAATGTGGGGTACACTAGTGGCAGTGAGAATGCAACGTAGCTTTGTCCGTATTCTATTCAAAAAACGAAGCCATCGTGACCGGCACGGGTGACGAGAAATATGGCTTCGCTTAAACTCAGACATGAAACGCGGCAAGTTCAAAGTGGGCGAATCAGTAAACTACAGCCGTTGGGAATCGGAAATGGAAGCAACTCAGGTTTTCCCGGCATATACCAAGTGACCAACATGGAACCTATCGCACGTCTGTATGAGAGAATTGTGACGGCGGATACGGTGGTGCCATCCCCGGCATGAACATGAGCGATGCTGCCAACATGGTAGGTTATAATAACCTGATTGAGAACACCCGCGCCACAGATTACATCAAAGGATCGGGCTATCTGCAATATGAGCCCATCAAGGGACTGGTAATCAAGGCACAAGCAAGCCGTAGCCTCCTTTTCCGCGAAACCCGCGTATTCAAACCTACTTACGAACTGGGTGCCATGAAGTGGAACGAAAGCGCCTCACTATCACAGACCCGCACCAGAAGCGTCAACGACCTGCTGGAACTGACTGCCAACTACAACTTCACCATCAAAGACAGTCACGACTTCGCCTTCCTGCTGGGAGCTTCACAAGAAGAAAGCACTTACGACCTATTGGGTGCATCGGGTTCCGAATTCGAGAACAACGACATGGGCATTCTGGGCCAGGCACGCAAAGACTATGGTGTGCAAGGTGAAAAGACCCGTAGCGGCTTGCGTTCCGTATTTGGCCGTGTGAACTATAGTTGGAAAATGCGCTACATGTTAATGGCCTCGTTCCGCTATGACGGTTCTTCACGTTTTGCCGACGGTAACCAGTGGGGGTTCTTCCCCTCTGTATCAGTAGCTGGAACATTGCCAACGAACCTTTCTGGGAAGATATGAAAGAAACAGTCAGCTCCTTCAAATTGCGTATGAGCTACGGCGCCCTCGGTAACCAATCGGTACCTCTCTATCTCTACATTCCCAAATTGGACTCCAACGCCGACAACATCAACTACCCCTTCGACGGCAAAGTCGTAAACCAGGGATATGCAGTACGTAGCCTCCCCTCAAGGAACATCAAGTGGGAAACTACCTTCTACAAAAACATCGGTGTGGACATGAGCCTATGGAACAACAAACTGGAATTCTCGATTGAAGGTTACATCAAGGACACCAAGGACATGCTTTCCGAAAAGAACATCAGTCTGTCTACCGGTTACGGTGCACTGACGGTGAACGACGGTGAACTGCGCACCACCGGTATGGAAATGCAACTGATTTACCACGGTAATGCAGGTAAGGACTTCAAGTATGACCTTGACTTCAACCTGAGCCACTTCAAGAGTAAACTGAAATCAATGGCAGACCCCAACTATATGTACGAATATGGTGCTTCACGTACCTACGTGGGTGGTTACTTCGGTGAATTCTGGGCTTACGAAACCGCAGGCATCATCCAAAATGAAGCAGAAGCCAAACTTTGGAAAGAATCACACGGACGCAAGGACAGCAAAGGCAACTGGATTCCCATGCAGCCCAACGCAGAACCCGGTGACCTCCGCTTCGTAGACCAAAACGGTGACGGCATGCTGGACAGCGATGACAAGAAGCTTCTGGGCAACGGTTGCCCCAAGGCCTCTATCGGCTTCAACGTAACACTGAATTACAAGAACTTCGATTTGGTAGCCAACTTCTACGGTGACCTCGGTGTAGACCGTTACAACTATACCAAATATCAATTGGAACGTATGGATACCAAGTTCAACTATGGCAGAAACGCACTGAAAGCATGGACTCCGGAGAACCCCAACACCAACATTCCACGTGCCGTATACGGCGACCCGAACAAGAATGCTCGCACTTCCGACCGTTTCATCGAACGAGGCGACTTCTTCCGCCTGAACAACTTGCAACTGGGCTACAACCTGCCTGCTACAGTTTGTGGTAAGTTGGGCATCAGCAACCTCCGTTTCTATGTAGGTGGTACACGCATCTTTACCATCACCGGTTACAGTGGCTATGACCCCTCTACCAACGGTGGTATTGACCGCATGGGTTACGACTATGCTTCATCACCTCTATGCCGCACTTTCATGGCCGGTATTAAATTCGGATTTTAATTGAACCAAAACTTTAAAAAAGATGATTATGAAATTAAAGAATATATTATTGTGCGCCTCAGTCTTAGGAGGCCTGGCACTCTCTTCATGTACCGGAAATTTCCTGGATGAAGACAGAAACCCCAACTCACTGGACCCCGAAAACTTCTGGAAGAGCGAATCCGACATCCTCAAAGGACTTACCGCAGCCTACGCTGGACTACAGCCTACCATCGAATGGGCGCAACCTTTCGAACGCTACATTGTGATAGACAACTACCGCAGCGACGAGCTGGACTACCGCCCCGACGTGACCGCCTGGATGGAACTGGCCATGTACAACAACGAATCGACCAACTACGTGCCCAACGATGAATGGACCAACCTCTATACCAGTATCAACTATTGCAACCAGTGTCTGGACAACATTCCCAATGTGCCCGACAACGATGACGAAGGCATCAAGCAGACCAAAGCGACCAGTATTGCCGAGGCACGTTTTCTGAGAGCTTTCTACTACTACCGTCTCTTCATCAACTTCGGTGAAAGACTACCAATGTTCGAGCACGAACTCGAAGGTACCGAAGAGGAATTCTATCCTCCTCAGGTAGAAGCCGGCAGACTGAAGACTTTCATCGAGACAGAACTGAGTGAATGTCAAGCCAACCTCCCCGAAAAATGGAATACAAACATGGCCGGACGCGTCACTAAATATACTGCCGCAGCACTCTTAGGTAAATACTATATGTTCATCGGCGAAAAGGCCAAAGCCAAAACAGAATTCTGGAAAGTCATTGACAGTCACAGATATGAACTGATGGAGAACTATGGCGACAACTTCAACGGACTACACGAGAACAATAAGGAATCCATCCTTGAAGTACAGTTCACCGGAAGTCTGGAAGGCGGGCACTACGAATACAATCTCTTTACCTTGCACTTGGGTCCCGACAGTGGCTGTGGCGCATACGAGGAAGCATATCCGTCCAAATGGTTATTCAATACACTGAAGAAAGACCTCACCGAAGATGGGGAATACAGCGACCGATTGTATGAGACTATCATTTTCGACGATCCCAAATCCCGTCCGTTCTATTACGAAGACGGCAAAGGATTCAGTGATTACCACCAAGAAGACAATATCTACTGGCGCAAATATGTGACTTACGACAAGTCATTGGGTGATTACTGGGATTATTCCGGTTTCAACATCCCCCTCATCCGCTATGCGGACATCCTGTTGCTCTATGCCGAGTGTCTGAACGATGAAGGAAACTCTAAAGAAGCCATCAAATACATCAACAAAGTACGTGACCGTGTACACGTAACGCCACTGTCCGACACCCTAAGTAAAGAACAAGTGCTGAAGCACCTGCAGGATGTGGAACGTCCTTGCGAACTGGCCCTCGAAGGCTCACGCTGGTATGATCTCATCCGTTGGGGCATTGTGGAAGACGCACTTAAGAGTCATGAAAAGCCTTTCGCAAGCAATTTCATATCGACCAAGCATATCAGACTCGCTATCCCTCACAAAGAATTTCTGATGAATCCTGATTGGGTGCAAAACGAAGGTTACACAAAATAACCGATAACCCTACAACTCAGTCTCTATCGGAAGCGAAATGCCGGAAACGGGATCCCATCCGATAGAGATTGCTTTTAATAGAACTCTCTGTTTCAAGACTTCATTTCATCATATACTTAATTTACCATGAGACATCCAAATAAAAACATCGCTTTGACTGGCATCGTTGCCTGCATACTGGCCTCGTGCGTCAAAGCTCCCACTTCTTCAGAACCGCTTTTATCCAAGCAAGCGGACTTCTGTAATCTTATCAACATAAAGAACACTCCCGCCGGAGCCGTAGACTGGGATGCCTACGTCTTTGCCGACAAAGGTGCTTGGATGGCATACTCACTGCCCGACAACGAAAACCGTCGCCATGCCGGTGCTTTCATGGGACCTATGGTCATGACCGGACGCGGATGGATAGCTGCCGGACTCGCCGAACCTACGTTGTGGGTGAACGGCGAACAGTATAGGATGGTGTACAATGTACAGACCACCCGATACCTCCCCGGCAAACTGATACAGGAATACAACGATGAGAACTTAAACTTCACTACCGAATTGTGCTACCTCACCTCACGTTCCGTAGCCATACGTTCAATCGTGAAGAATATGAGCCAAAAAACGGTAAAGGTCAGCTTCGACTGGAACGGAGGCGTATACGAGCCTACCTCTGTCGTAAGCAGCATAGATAAAGGTCTCTCTTTCATCCGCCCCAAAGATTCCACGAACACGGTAATCCGATTCCTCACAGCAGACAAGATTCAGGCTGTGGGGAGCGATAGCCTGCACGTCACAGAAAAAAGTGAAATGACCCTGGAACCCGGCAAGACTTATCAGTCGGAGATGACTCAAACCCTAACGCTGCGCGGTGAAGACACAGCCAAAGAACTGGCTGCCATAGCAACGCTGAATATAGACAATTGCTTTGAACTAAACGAACAGCAATGGAACGCACAAATCGCTTCGTTGCTGAGCGGAAACAGCAAGTACCTCAAGGACAACAAATACCGCAAGGTACTCGTAAAAGCAATGATGACCCTGAACAGCAACTACCGCACCCCTGCCGGTGACATCCTGCATGGCGGCAGCAACCCGTCGTACAACGGATTCATCAACGGCATCTGGTCGTGGGACTCCTGGAAGATTGCTTCGGGCAACGTACATTTCAACGAGGAGATAGCCAAAAGCGAAATGATTACCCTCTTCGACTATCAAGCCGACAACGGCATGGTACCCGACTTCATCAGCTACAACAAGAAATACAATAACTGGCGCGATGCAAACCGCCCGTAGCCGCCTGGGGAGCCATGAACGTGTATAAAGCTACCGGCGACAAGAAATTCCTCGAAACAATGTTCGACAAGCTCTATAAGTTCCATCAGTGGTGGTATGCCGAGCGCGACCACAATCACAACGGCATCTGCGAATACGGTTCCACCGACGGCACTCTCATTGCTGCCTGTTGGGAAAGCGGCATGGACAACGGCGTACGCTTTGACGATGCCGTGATGCAGAAAAACAGCGAGAAGGCATGGTCCATGAACCAGGAGAACATCTGCCTGAACTCGTTCCTCTACGTAGACAAGACCATCCTCGCCGAAATGGCAACCCTCCTGAACAAGCCCGAACTGGCGGCACAGCTTAATGCCGAAGCCAAAGTCATCAAAGAATTCGTACAGACAAAGATGTGGGACAAGGAAACCGGATTCTTCTACGACACCCGTATCGATACCGGCGAGCACATCAAGTGATGGGTGCCGAATGCTGGCTGCCACTCTGGGCAGGCATCGCCACTCCCGAACAGGCCAAACAGGTGATGCAGAAGATGATGGACCCGCAGAAGTTCAACTCCACCCTTCCATTGGGTACCTTGGACATCAGCCATCCTCGCCTGCGTCCCGTGCGCGGCTACTGGCGCGGCCCGGTCTGGGTAGACCAAGTGTACTTCGGTATCACCGGCCTGCGCAACTATGGTTTCGACCGGGAAGCCGACATACTGACTGAGAAGTTCATCAACAACGCCCAAGGACTCACCACCGACGGCCCTATCCACGAGAACTACAACCCGCTGACCGGCGAAGCGCTCAATTCGCCTAACTTCGGCTGGAGTTCGGCATGTATCATCAAGATGCTGCTCGATGAGTAACTCTCACGCAAAACAACTCTCAAAAGTCTGAAAAGACAAACGATTATACATCATTAAAAGCATACGAATATGAATAAGATACATTCAATCTGCACCCTCGCACTGATGCTACCGTTATGCGCATTTGCACAGTACGACGGTACACCCATGAACAAGACGGGCGACACCAAGAAAGCGGAAACCGCCGTAAGAACCGACAAATATCCTCACTCGGACAACGATTGGGAAAACTTTGATGTGTTGCACATCAACCGTCTGCCTTCTGCCGCCACCTTCATGGCCTACACCACCAAAGAGAAAGCAGTGAAGAACGACAAGAGTCAATCGGAATATTTTCAGTCGTTGAACGGTACCTGGAAGTTTCAGTTTGTTCCCCGTTCGGACCAGCGCCCGATGGACTTCTTTGAAAAAGGCCACGATGTAAGCGGATGGGGCAACATCAAAGTGCCTGCCAACTGGGAAATGGAAGGCTATGGCCATCCTTTCTATGTAGGTGCCGGTACGGCATCAAGCGCAACCCGCCACTCATTGCCGTGGAAAACAGTCCCGTAGGTTCCTACAAACGCACATTCAACGTCCCTGCCAACTGGAAAGGCAAGCAAATCGTCCTCCACTTCGGAGGCGTGGCCTCAGCTTTCTATGTGTGGGTCAACGGTGAAAAGGTGGGTTACTCGCAAGATTCCAAGACCCCCAGTGAGTTCGATATCACCCCCTATGCAGTAACCGGACAGAACGAGATTGCCGTGCAGGTATTCAAGTTCAGCGACGGCTACTACTTAGAGGATCAGGATTACTGGCGCTTTGCCGGTATACAACGTGATGTGTACCTTTATGCCCGTCCCAACATCCACGTGCGCGACTTTGAAGTAGTGACCGACCTCGACAACGAGTATAAGGACGCCGACTTCCACCTCTATGTGGAACTGGACAATGCCCAAAACTCCCAACGTACTCAAACGCCCAAGGTAAAAGGTGCCGAAGTGGAAGTGAGCCTGACGGACAAAGAGGGAAAAGTCATCTACACTGAACGCCAACGCGCCAAAGACAACAAGCTGCACTTCCTGAAACACATCGAAACGCCCCTACTGTGGAGTGCTGAAAAGCCCAACCTATACCAGATGATGATTACACTGCGTGCCAACGGCCAGACACAGTACATCTGCCGCAACATCGGATTCCGCAAATCGGAAATCAAACATGCACAGTTACTCGTCAACGGGCAACCCGTCTACATCAAGGGCCTAAACCGCCACGAACACGACCCTTACCACGGCCATGTAGTGGACGAAGCCTCCATGATACGCGACCTGGAACTGATGAAACAAAACAACATCAACAGCGTGCGCACCTCCCACTACCCCAACGACCCGCGCTGGTATGAACTGTGCGACATCTACGGCATGTATGTAGTGGACGAGGCCAACATCGAAAGCCACGGCATGGGCTACAAACCCGACCAATGCCTCGCCAACCAACCCGAATGGCAGAAGGCTTTCATCGACCGTACAGAACGTATGTTTGAACGCGACAAGAACCACCCCTGCGTCATTATTTGGTCATTGGGCAACGAAACCGGCTCAGGCTGTAACTTCCAAGCCACCTATGCTTGGATTCATGCCCACGACCGTTCCCAACGCCCCGTACACTCCGAGGACTCTGGCAAAAACCGTCCTTTCACCGACATCTTCTGCCCCATGTACAAGAAGATAGACGTGTTGATAAACCATGCTCTCTATCTGCCCACCATGCCCCTCATCCTCTGCGAATACGCTCATGCTATGGGTAATAGTGTGGGCAATCTGCAAGACTACTGGGACATCATCGAGAAGTACCCTTCTCTACAAGGCGGTCACATCTGGGACTGGGTGGACCAGGGTCTTTACAACAAGACCGACGACGGTAAGTTCTACTGGGCCTACGGCGGCGACCTTGCCCCCGAAGGCACTCCAAGCTCGGCCAACTTCTGCATGAACGGCCTGATTGCCGCAGACCGCACATTGAAGCCCCACATACATGAAGTGAAACGGGTGTACCAGAATATGGCTTTCAGATTGCTCGATTATCACGAAGGATTGGTAGAGCTTAGAAACAAGTTCTTCTTCACCAACCTGAATGACTTTGACTTCACTTGGCGTTTGGAAGGCAACGGCGAAGTATTGGCACAAGGACGCATAGATAATGTAGATTTGCCCGCCCAACAGACAGGCGTATTCCGGACACAGTTCCCCACCATACATTCCACCGAAGGAGTAGAATATTACCTGAATTTCTATGCCAGCCAGAAGCGCGACGAGGGTCTGCTGAAGGCCGGTACACAATTGGCTGCCGAACAAGTGAAGCTTCCCTTCTATAAGGCTGTTACCCCCAAAGCTGCCTCAGGCAACGTGACGGCAAGCGACAGCGAAGCCCTACTTGTCCTCACTGCCGGAAATGTCAGTGTAGGATTCGACAAAGCCACCGGAGCACTCTGCTCGTTCAAGGAAGGCAAGGAAGAGATGATTAAGGAAGCACTGCGTCCCAACTTCTGGCGTCCGGTGACGGACAATGACATGGGCAACGACATGAACAAGACCCTGCGCCCGTGGCGTGAAGCCGGACGTGGCGTCAAACTCACCTCATTGGAGAAAACAGCGCTCGACAAAGATGGCTATGAAGTAGTGTCACACTACCGTCTGCCCGAAGAAGTTGCCGGTTCGGAATTCATTGTCCGCTACCGCTTCTCACCGAGAGGCAGCCTCGATGTGAACTGTACTTTCATTCCTGCCAACGACACTTTACCTTTGATGCCCCGCATGGGTGTGAGCATCACCCTGAACAAGCAATACGACCAAATGGCATGGCTAGGTCGAGGTCCGCACGAGAACTATTGCGACCGCAACGGTTCTTCCTTCGTGGGTCTGTACAAAGGTAGCGTAGCCGAACAGTACTTCGCCTACGACCGTCCACAAGAAAACGGCAACAAGACCGATGTACGTTGGATGAGCCTCACCGATTTGAAAGGCAATGGCCTGATGGTTATCGGTGCACCCACAATCAGCGGCAGTGCTACCTCTTCCCGACAGAAGATCTGGATGAACCCGGCACACGCAAGTCACAACGCCATATCTCAGACATCCAACCCAAAGATATGGTGACTTGGAACATAGACTTCAAGCAGATGGGTGTGGGTGGAGATACCAGTTGGGGAGCCTACCCGCATCAACCATACCTGATTCCTGCCCGTAAGATGGAATTCTCATTCCGCTTATGCCCTGCACAAGAAAAAGGAGTGAAAGAGAACCAAAGATATTTGGAAATGAAGTAATTTTGCAATTGTCAAACCTCAGAAGCGCCTTCCCCTCTTTAAACAGGAGGCGCTTTTGAGGGTAAGACAGCTTTCCATCTATTCACAAAACCATACAGACAATGTTTACAATCATCGGACTAATGCTCACAGGAATGCTGCTGGGCTACCTCTTACGGAAACGGGACTTAAAGAAGGTCCATCCAATCATCACCCTGCTTATCTGGCTGCTACTGTTTATCCTCGGTATTGAGGTAGGAAGTAACGAAGAGATTATCAGAGGACTCCATACCATCGGATATGAAGCCGTTGTCCTCACCTTGGGAGGGACCTTGGGAAGTGTTATCGCTGCTTGGGCACTCTGGAGAGCCTTGTATAAAAGGAAAGGAGGCAGGGCATGAAAGGAAGTCTTATCATTGTGGGCTTTTTTGTATTGGGTACGATTTGTGGTGTGTGCCATCTGCTGCCTTTTGATATTGCAGAAACCAATATCAGCTACTACGCGCTTTGCGCGCTGATGTTCAGTGTAGGGTTGAGCGTAGGCAACGACCCGCAGACCCTGAAGAACTTCCGTTCACTCAATCCGCGACTGGTATTCCTGCCCATCATGACGATACTGGGAACACTGGCAGGTTCGGCAGCCGTCAGTCTGATTCTGACACACCGTTCTATAACGGACTGTCTGCCGTAGGCTCGGGATTCGGCTATTACTCGCTCTCCAGTATCTTCATTACCGAATACAAGGGAGCCGAGCTGGGCACCATCGCCCTGCTTGCCAATATCAGCCGGGAGATTCTGACACTGCTGGCCGCCCCGTTGCTGGTACGATGGTTCGGAAACCTTGCCCCCATCTCTGCCGGAGGAGCCACGACGATGGACACCACACTGCCGATCATCACACGGACAGCCGGACAGCAGTTTGTCGTAGTTTCCATCTTCCACGGGTTTGTGGTCGATTTCAGCGTTCCGTTCCTGGTGACATTGTTCTGCTCGATATAGGCTTTTACCCTCTTTTGACAGACACCGGTCTCTGACAAGAGCCATTTTTATATCACTAAATCCTATTAATAATGAAAACCAAACTTTATACCTTTCTCCTTTCTTCGCTGCTTTGCACCGGTGCCCTGGCCGACAACGAGCCGTGGCAGAACCCGCAAGTCAACGAAATGAACAGAGAACCGATGCACGCCCACTTCACTCCGTTTACGAATGAAGCCAACGCATTGAAACAACGTGCCTTGCCCGCCGACGTACGGTTCGACGTTAATCCTGCAACGGAACGCCGTATCACTCTGGACGGCACCTGGAAATTTCTTTTTTCAAAGAACAATGACCTCTGCCCCAAAGACTTTCACAAGCCCGGATTCAGTACCCGCAAGTGGGGTAAAATTGAAGTTCCGGGAAGCTGGGAACTGCAAGGCTTCGATGCACCTATCTATACAGATACCCGTTATCCGTTCCCGCCCAATCCGCCCTACGTGCCTACCGACTACAATCCCGTAGGTGCTTATATCCGCGAGTTCACCATCCCGGCAGGTTGGGAAGGCATGGACGTTTTCCTCGATTTCGAAGGAGTGGAGTCTGCCTACTATGTATGGGTAAACGGCGAATTGGCGGGTTATGCCGAGGACAGCCGCCTGCCGTCGCACTTCAACATCACCAAGCTGCTGAAGAAGGGCAACAACAGACTGGCTGTAAAAGTATTCCGTTATAGCGACGGTTCCTACTTGGAAGGCCAGGACTACTGGAAATACAGCGGCATCGAACGGAGTGTTTATCTCTACGCCCGCCCCCAGAGCCGCGTCAAGGACTTCCGGATGACAGCGGAACTGATAAACAACTACAAGGATGGCGAACTAAAGCTGGACGTATTCCTCCATCGGCCTAAAGCCGGAGAAACGGTGGAATCAAGGTAATGGACAAGGACAAGGTTATCTATGACCGGAAAAAGTCCATAACCTCTGCCACAGACACTTTGTTTACCCAGCAGCAAGTGTTCCCGAATGCACGAGCCTGGAATGCCGAAACACCGAACACCTACACGCTGGTAGTCAGCACCTTTGACGCACAAGGGAAACCTCTGGAATCCTTTACACACCTTTTCGGCTTCCGTACCGTGGAAATGATGAACGGCATGCAGATGATTAACGGCCAGGCCGTCCTCTTCAAGGGGGTGAACCGTCACGAGCACGACCCGCACAAGGGACGTACCATCACCGTGGGTCCATGATACACGACATCCAGCTGATGAAGCAGTTCAACCTGAACGGTGTACGCAACTGCCACTACCCGAACAACTATGCGTGGTACGAGCTTTGCACGGAATTCGGACTCTATATGGTAGACGAAGCCAACATCGAGAGCCATGGCATGATGTTCCACAAAGATGAGACCCTTGCCAACTACCCCGACTGGGAGGTGCCTTTCATGCAGCGGATGAGCCGTATGATTGCGCGCGACCGTAACTACTCCGCCATCGTGACTTGGTCCATGGGCAACGAGTCGGGCTACGGCAAGCACTTCGAAACTCTGTATGACTATACCAAGAAGATAGCCCCCACCCGTCCCGTACAATACGAAGGGGGTGGTTACAACTCTAAGAGCGACATCTATTGCCCCATGTACGCACGCATCTGGAGGTTGCGCCAACACGTGAACCAGCGTGATGCCCGCCCCATGATTCTCTGCGAATATGCCCATGCCATGGGTAACAGCGCAGGAAACTTCCAGGACTACTGGGACTTGATTTATAAGTACGACCAGCTGCAAGGCGGTTTCATTTGGGACTGGGTAGACCAGACGTTTGCCATCAAGGACGAGAACCAGCGCAACATCTGGCTTTTGGCGGCGACATGGGATTTGTAGGCGTCGTCAACGACTCCAACTTCTGTGCCAACGGCTTGATTGCTGCCGACCGCACCCCGCACCCGCACATCTACGAAGTGAAGAAGGTATTGCAATATATCCATTTCGAACCGCTCGCCTTCACCCCGAACAAGATAAAGGTCACCAACTGGCACGATTTCATCGGATTGGAAGGATATACCCTCCGCTGGGCAGTGGAATGCGACGGCAAGACCGTTCAGAACGGTGAGATGGATTTCCCCAAGATTACTCCCAGAAACTCTGCCAACATAGAATTGCCACTGAAAGCGCTGCCTGCCGACGGCAAGGAGTATTTCCTCACACTGCGTGCATTCACCAAGCACGAAGCGCCATTAGTACCGAAAGGACACGAGGTTGCTATCGAACAATGGGAACTGCCTTCCGTCCCGTCAGCCAAAACCGTTCAGCCGGTGGAGGGAACGTTGACCGTAAACCGCAACAACGAAGCATTGACCGTGAAAGGCAATAACTTCCAGGTAGCTTTCTCTACCCGAAACGGTGAAATGACAGAGCTGAACTACAACGGAAAGAATCTGATTAAGGAAGGGCTGCAACCCAACTTCTGGCGCCCGTTGACCGATAATGATATTCCAAATGGGCACCTGATACGCTGCGGCACCTGGAGAAACGCCGGACGCGATGCCAAACTGCAGCATATCGAAGTTGCGGAAGCCGGACAAACGGCTACTGTCACTGCGACCTACCGCATGGAAGAACAAGATGCTGATTTGCAGACTCTCTACAAAATCACTCCCGACGGCAAGGTTCAGGTAACCATGCACTTCACCCCCGGCAAGAAACCATTGAGTGAAATGCCGCGCCTGGGCATGCGCATGATACTCCCTGCCGAATATGAATGATGACCTGGCTGGGCCGTGGTCCGCAAGAGACGTATGCCGACCGCAAGACGGGAGCATTGATAGGCCTCTACAACGCCACGGTGTGGGAACAATTCCATCCGTATGTACGTGCCCAAGAGACGGCCAATCATTGTGACGTACGCTGGGTGGCCCTACGTAATGCAACCGGCGAAGGCCTGCTGGTAGTGGGCGAGGAACCGTTGAGCGTAAGCGCCTGGAACTTCCCGATGGAGGACATTGAATACCGTCCCTCGCAGATGGAGCGCCGCCACGGTGGAAGCATCTTGAAGAAAGATATGGTATGGCTCAACATCGACCACAAGCAGATGGGCGTAGGCGGTGACAATACTTGGGGAGCACAAGTGCATCCCGAGTACACCATCACTCCACACGAATGGAAATACAGCTTCACACTCGCTCCCCTCGCACCGGAGGACGATGCGGCGGAACAAGCGCACAAATAACCGTTAAATACCTCATTCATATGAAATACAAATTTATACGCATACTCTGCTTCACATTGTTGGCCGCAGGCATCGCAGCCTGCACCCCCGGCATGAAAAGCACTACGGAGAAACGGTATACCTTCGCCGACATACTGGACATCTCCTATACTCCCGACACCCTGCACCGCTGCTACGGTTGGTTCACCGACGCCGGCTCGTGGATGGCTTCACGCTGCCCGAACGGCAACAATGGGTCAACGGCTTCTGCGGCCCCTTCAGCCTCGATATGTTCCGCCGCCAGTGGATGGCACAGTCAGCCGCCGTCGTAAGCTTTGCCAAAGATACACAAGAGATTTTTGTTCCGGATTCCACTTGCTATTACCCCGGCGAGCTCTATATGTCGGCACATTCCACCCACGGGAGCATCACGCAACGGCTCAACTTCACAAGTGCCTCGACCGCCTTGCTGCGCATCGAAGCCGACACGGCTGAAGACCTGCTGTTCTCCGGTAGCCAATGGGGCAAAGACATCACCGTCAGCGTAGAACAGAACTCCGTCATCGCCCGTCATCCCAGTGGCGAAACCGTAACCGTGACCTTTACTCCTAATGTAGAGCTGGCCAAGACTGACAATAACTATACAGCCCTCGTCCGCTCTCCGCGCTACCCCGTCAACGTAGCCATCTCTTTCTTCACTTCCGAAAAAGAGATGACTGCCGGCCTGCAAAACCTACCGGGCTTGCTCAATAATCCCACCCCCGCCCTGCAAGCCAATGCCGAACGTTGGGAAGGTTACCTCACCAAGATACTGCGCAAGGACATGAAGCCCGAATACGACCGCATCGCCGTGAAAGCCGTCACCACGCTCATCTCCAATTGGCGGACACACCGCGGCGGATTGCTTCACGAAGGCATCATCCCGAGCCATGCCGTAGGTTATTTCGTCGGCTTCTGGGCATGGGACAGTTGGCGCTTCAGTGCCGGAACCGCCAAGTTCGACCCCGAACTGGCCAAGAACAACATCCGCGCCATGTTCGACTACCAGCAACCGGACGGCATGATTATCGACTGTATCTATACCGACCCCTCCGAGAACAATGCCCGTGACAGCAAACCTCCCTTGGTATGCTGGGCTGTCGACGAAATCTTCACCCATACGGGTGACACCGCCTTCGTTGCCGAAATGTACCCTCAACTGCTCTCCTATTATAAATGGTGGTACGAAAAAACGCGACCACAACCGCAATGGCATGTGCGAATACGGTGCTACCGACGGAACACTGGAAGCTGCCGCCTGGGAAAGCGGTATGGACAACGCCATCCGTTTTGACGGCGCCGTGATGCTGAAAAACGAAGGCTACGAGGATGCCTGGAGTATGGATCAGGAGAGTGTGGACTTGAACGCTTATCTGGCACTGGAATGCAAACTGCTGAAGAAATTCTCCAGCCTGCTGAAGATACCTTTCGACGCACCGGACTACAGTAGCCAGGTAGCCGACTATTTCTTTGACAAGAACATCAACTTCTTCTGCGACCGCCGTCTGAAGGACGGTTCATTCATCGAAGAGCCGGGCTGCGAAGCCTACACTCCGTTGTGGACCCGGATTGCCACACAAGCGCAAGTGGACAGCATGCTGCCCATGCTTCAAGATACGGCAAAGTTCTCCACGTATATCCCCTTCCCGACCATTGCCGCCGACAATCCCAAATACAATCCGCGCGGCTACTGGCGTGGCCCCATCTGGCTGGACCAGACCTACTTTGCCATCCGTGGACTGCGCAACTACGGCTACAACCAGCTGGCAGATGAATATACGCTGCAAGTCTTCGACCGCCTGAGCGGGCTGAAAGAGGGTGCCCCCATCCACGAGAACTACGGAACCCATACCGGCGAACGCCTGAAAGCTCCCCATTTCAGCTGGAGCTCCTCACATCTGTTGATGATGTACGACGATTACGGTAAGTAAACCGGGATTCCATATATGTCATAACTCACCACAGATTACACAGATTCACGCAGATTTTTTTAGTTTATTGATATCTGACATATTTATCTGTGTGAATCTGTGTAATCTGTGGTGAGTTATGACACTTTCATGAAGAACAAAAGCGATATGATTATTATCGGTAAACCTGCACCGGAAGCTCTCCACGCAAAGCTCCCAGCGCATTCATTACCAATGCTTCCAATTCGTCTTCTCCGGGATAGACGTGGACGGGAGCAAGGAAAGACACGCGCTCCTGCAACCGCGAAGTGATGTACTCGGAATGTGCCATACCTCCCGTAAGCAGAATGGCGTCCACCTTGCCATAAAGCACAACAGCAGCACCGCCTATCTCCTTGGCAATGCGGTAAATCATGGCATCAAGCACCAAAGCGGCATGGGTGTCTCCCTCAGCGATGCGCCTCTCTATGGCGGGAATGTCGGTAGTACCCAAATGGGCGGCAAGTCCCGCCTTGCCGGAAATACGTTTCTTCAGTTCTTCGGTAGTGTAACGCCCCGAGTGACAAAGGTCTATCAGTTGCCCGGCGGGAGGGTACCTGCACGTTCGGGCGAAAAAGGACCGAAACCGTCGAGGGCATTGGGCACGTCCACCGCACGGCCGTGGCGGTGGACTCCTACGGAAACGCCTCCACCCAAGTGACAGACAATCAGATTGAGGTCTTCGTAATGCACGGGAGCTTCGGGCTGCAGGCACTACGCTCGGCAGCATAGCGCCGGGCGATGGCTCGCTGGTTCAAGGCGTGCCAGATGGTGATGCTGGGCATCAGAGGCGAACCGGTGATGCGTGCCACATCGTCCAGTTCGTCCACCACGCCGGGATCGGCTATGAAAGAGGGGCAGCCGGGCAGGCATGGCGGCAAGTTCGTGGGCTATCAGACAACCTAAGTTGCAGGCGTGGGTACGCATGGCGTGGAGCATATCGTCCAACATGGCATCGTTCACGGCATACACACCGCCAGGAATGGGTTTCAACAATCCCCCACGGCCGACGATGGCATCGAACTTAAAGGGAATGTCATTGGCCTCCAGCGCTTCCAGCACCAAGTGCTTGCGGAATTCGAACTGGTCGATGATGCGGGGAAATTGGGAAAGCTCCTCCACCGAATGCCGGATGTTGAGTACCAGACGGGGAGTTTCATCCTCATAGACAGCAATTTTTGTCGAGGTGGAACCGGGATTTACTGCCAGTATTTTCATTGATTACGATTTACAAATTACGAACTACAAATTACTAATTACAATCAAGGTTCTTTCACCCCGCTGGTCAGGCAAGCCATGGCAATGCTGTAATATTTGGACAAACCGGAATCGCTACGCGACGGTAATACCACCGGACATGAGGTCCTTGCAGCAACCCGGCCATATCGGCATGAGAAAACAGAGATACAGCCTTATAAAAAGCATTGCCCGATTCGATGTTTGGGAATATCAACACATCCGCCTCCCCGTCAATCGGTGATACAATGCCTTTGATGTTACCGCTCGTCTTCTCACAAGAGGTCTTCACATCCAGCGGGCCGTCGATGATGACATTGCCGAACTCTCCGGCTTCCGCCAGTTCTACAATATTCACATAGTCCAATGAATGGGGGAATTTGGCGCTAACCTTCTCCGTGCAATGAATCAGCGCGATGCGTGGCTGCTCTATCCCGAAATGGCGGCAAGTATGGATGGCATACCAAATCATTTCAATGCGCTGTTGCAGTGTCGGGCGGGGAATGACCGCAGCATCGGAGAAAAAGAGCAGTTTATCGTAAGTAGGTATCTGCATCACGGCCAGATGGGTCAGAATCTTTCCTTTAGGCAACAAACCATGTTCCTTGTCCAGAATGGCACGTAGCAAATTGTCGGTATTGATGATGCCTTTCATCAGGATGTCCGCTCCACCCTCGCGTACGATACGCACCGCCTCACGTGCAGCCTCATCGGAATCTTCTATATGCAAGGTACTGACATATTGAGGATATTTCTTCAAAGTGGGATATTTTTCCAATATGGCAGAATCGCCAATCATCAGAAATTCCGCAATCCCCTCCTCCAAGGCACGGGATATGGCATATTCTGTATTAGGGTCATTGGCACAGACTACCGCAATACGTTTCCTCTTATTCAAGGTTTTCAGGTGGGCTGTTAACTGGGCAAAGTTCCGTATCGGTTCCATAACGTTAGATTTTTAGCAAATATCTAAAAAAATGTCGAGAAATACAGCATTTGCCCCGTTGAAATTTTATATGTTTAATATCATTTTGATATGTTCACCACAGATTACACAGATTGACACGGATTTGAACAGAATTTGAATTACTCTGTTGATTATATATCATATATAACCTCCCTCTCTTCTGTTAAAAATCGTGTTAATCTGTGATATCTGTGGTGAATTGTGTACTTTTGCCCAAAATAGATTGATAATATATATGGGTAGTCTTATTTTCCCTCCGTATCTGCAGGAAGGTGACCGTGTCATTGTTCTCTCCCCTTCCAGCAAGATTGACAAATCTTTCCTGAAAGCGCCTACAAACGTTTGAAGTCCTGGGGGCTGGAAGTCGTATTCGCAAAGCACGCGGGGAGTTCCAACGGAACGTATGCAGGAAATATCCGGCAACGCTCGAGGACCTGCAGGAAGCCATGGACGATGAAGAAGCCAAAGTCATATTCTGTAGTCGGGGCGGTTACGGAGCCGTGCATCTGATAGGCAAACTGGATTTTACCAAGTTCAGGCAGCATCCCAAATGGCTCATCGGATTCAGTGACATCACCGCCTCCATAATCTGTTCCAGCAGAATGGCTTCGCGTCGTTGCACGCCCCCATGGCGCGCCATCTCACAGTAGAACCGGAAGACGACTTCTGCACACAAGCACTGAAGGATATACTATTCGGGCAGGCATTGGGAGGAACCGAAGCATTCAGTTATGTCTGCCCGGGGCACAAACTAAATCATAAGGGAGAGGGAAAAGGCGTGTTGCGCGGCGGCAATTTGTCTGTGTTCTACGGGCTGCGTGGTACTCCTTACGATATTCCCGCCGAAGGCACCATCCTCTTCATCGAAGATGTGGGAGAACGCCCACATGCGGTGGAACGCATGATGTACAATCTCAAACTGGGAGGTGTCCTCGACAAGCTTTCCGGCCTCATCATCGGACAATTCACCGAATACGAGGAGAACAAGTCCCTGGGAAAAGACCTATATGGCGCATTGGCCGATTTGGTGAAGGAATACGATTACCCGATATGTTTCGATTTTCCCGTCGGACATGTCAGCATGAATGTACCGCTGATAAACGGCGCTGCGGTAACACTGAAAGTTGGAAAGAAAGAAGTGAAACTAAGTTTTAATACAGAAAGAGAATGAAACGGAATTATACATTCATCCGTTGCTGCTGTTGCTGATTGTAGCGATAGTGGCATGCAGCAACAACAGCAGCAAGTCTGCAGCCGATAATGACAGTGAGGGCGATGCGACCAAAGCGACTGTCCAAGTGCCTCAGTTCAGTGCAGACAGTGCATATCAATACATACAGACCCAAGCGGATTTTGGTCCGCGCGTGCCCAACACCGCCGCCCACAAAGCCTGCGGAGAATTCCTTGCCAAGAAGCTGGAAGAATTCGGCGCCAAAGTATACAACCAGCATGCCGACCTGGTGGCTTACGACAACACCATCCTGAAAGCGCGCAATGTTATCGGCGCCTATAATCCGGAAAGCAAAAGGCGTGTACTGCTCTGTGCCCATTGGGACAGCCGTCCTTATGCCGACCAGGATGCCGACAAGACGAAGCATCACAGCCCCATCCTGGGTGTGAACGATGGAGCCAGCGGTGTGGGCGTATTGCTCGAAGTGGCCCGCCAACTACAGCAGCAGGCTCCAGCCATAGGCATCGACATCATCTTCTTTGACGCCGAAGACTATGGCATCCCCTACTTCTATCAAGGTGCATACAAGAACGACACTTGGTGCCTGGGCTCGCAATATTGGGGACGAGTACCCCATGTAGACGGCTATAATGCCCGCTACGGCATCCTGCTCGACATGGTGGGTGGAAAGAACGCCACCTTCTACAAGGAACAGTTCTCTCAAAGAACCGCCGGTAAGTACGTGAACAAGATATGGAACACAGCCCACCGCCTGGGCTTCGGCAACTTCTTCCCCAAAGAAAAAGGCACCGAAGTGACAGACGACCATATGTATGTATACAACCTGCGGCAGATTCCCTGCGTAGACATCATCAACTATGACCCGAACTGCGACACCGGCTTCGGTGACTTCTGGCACACGATAGACGACACCATGGACATCATCGACAAGGGCACTCTCAACGCAGTGGGACAGACCTTGCTCGAAGTCATCTACAATGAGAAATAGACAATCAAATAGTAAATCGTAAATAGTAAATTCCATGATAAGTATCAACGAAGTACAAGATGAAGTAATTGCCGAATTCAATGATTTCGACGATTGGATGGACCGGTACCAACTTCTTATTGATTTAGGAAACGAGCAGGAACCGCTCGACGAAAAATACAAGACGGAACAAAACCTGATTGAAGGTTGCCAGAGCCGCGTATGGCTGCAGGCAGACGAAGTGGACGGAAAAATTATTTTCCAGGCCGAAAGCGACGCACTGATTGTGAAAGGAATCATTTCACTGCTTATCAAAGTACTCTCCGGGCACACACCGGATGAGATACTGAATGCCGACCTCTATTTCATTGATAAAATAGGACTGAAGGAACACTTGTCGCCCACCCGTAGCAACGGACTGCTGTCTATGGTAAAGCAGATGCGAATGTATGCGCTGGCCTTCAAAGCGAAAGGCATCTAAAGGTTACGACCGACAATATATAAGCTAATAATCAGCAGATTATATTTACCGGATGTTTACCCTATAATGTAAAAGCCGTTATGTCTTATCCTGATATAGGTAGACACATTTACAAACTAATAAATGTGTTACTATTATGACTTCAAAACGAAAGCTTTATCGTGAAGATGAAAAACTGTTTTTTCTTCACTCTTACTACCAATCAGGTATGAGTAAGCATGCCTTTTGCCGGGCACATGGCATTTGTTGCCCTGCCTTGCTAAATAGTTGGATTAAAAAGTATTCAAATTTAGCAGAAGAGCTATCTTTGCCTTCTGAACAAGAAT
>ENA-OQLB01000250-OQLB01000250.1-human-gut-metagenome-genome-assembly--contig:-NODE-250-length-32083-cov-4.635687_pt1 | contig 32083 bp, 36 predicted proteins | sample MGYA00242656_ERZ504813 | MGnify/ENA primary metagenome ERZ504813 (study PRJEB26092, sample SAMD00036388) | human gut metagenome | host: Homo sapiens | study: EMG produced TPA metagenomics assembly of... | reverse complement strand
GATACATATTTCAGACATAGGGAATAAATTAAACCTTTATTTTGAATTACTCTCTGAAGGTGAGGAACGATTTATTGATATTATTGCCAAAATTAATGAATTGTATACAACTAATGAAAACATCAGATTATTAGTGTTACTATTAGATGAACCAGATCAATCATTACATCCTGAATGGTCGCGACGTTTTATAGATATTATAACTCAGGCTATTAATTCTATGAATTTCGAAGGTAAAATTCAATTAATTTTATCTACACATTCTCCCTATCTTTTATCCGATATTTTACCTTCAGATATTTGTAAACTTAATAGAAATAATGTCAATAGAACTCTTACTATTTCAAATACAACGGATACTGAGAAAGCAAATGGCTTAGGAGCAAATATATATGATTTACTAAATCAGGAGTTCTTTATGGATAATACAGTTGGTGAGTTTGCCACCAAAAAAATTAACTTTTATAGCAAAAAAATTAAAGAGTTAAATCAAAATTCTGAGGATATCCCAGAAATAGAATATTTTATTGAACAAATTGGAGAACCCATTATTAAAAATATTATGAAGAAAAACTTAAATGCTAAAAAATTTGCTTCAAACATAGAAACAAAAATGGATGAACTACTAACGCTTATATCCAATAAGCAAGATCGAGAACGGGTAAAGGCTTATTTAAAAAATACGGAGAAGAAAAATGATACATATTAAAATTAGTAATTCTCAACTGACACAAATAAAAGCTGAATGGTGCACATGGTTTTTTAGAAGTTCAATGGTTCAAAAATTTATTGACATATTAAACGATGATACTGCATTCAGACACTTAATTTTCCCTGATGATACTCTATATATTAAATGGAAAAATGAATATAGTAAAAAGAACACTATCATAAAAGAAAATGACTGGCAAGCTCCGATAATTAAATATTTTTTTGCTGATTTGTCAGATGAGACGAATACAACTTCAAAATTTGGGATATCATTTGATAAAAATACCGAACATTTTTTTATAAACAATTATGACAATTATAGACAATCAAAAGCATTTGAAAAAATTATAAACCTAATGAATATTCAGGTTTGTCCTTACTGTAACCGTAATTTTATTGAGAGTTACACTGATATCAACAGGAACGGAAAAAAATTCTATTTTAAGGGAGATTTAGACCATCACTATTGCAAAAGTGATTTTCCTATTTTAGCATTGTCATTTTACAATTTAATTCCATGCTGCAAAGTATGTAATCACGAAAAGAGTGATACAACAAAGCCAACGTTTTATCCTTACTATGATTATGAAGAAGAATATCTCTTTAAAATAGAAAGTCATACCGAAAATGGTACTGTATGGCAAGGGATTTCTGATAATTTTGATATAGAACTAAAAGGGAAAAACAATAAGAATTTAAGTAAACACATGCAAAATTCGGTAAAAACTTTCAGATTAGACAAAAAATATAATCATTCCAAAGATTACGTAAAAGAGATCTTAAGAAAAAGATATATTTATCCAGAAATTAAAAAGAAGGAACTTTTGCAAAACTTTGGAGATATATTCTCAAATGAGGAAGAACTGCAAAAAACTTTCTACTCTTATACATCTAATCCTGAAAATTTATCTGATAGACCTCTTTCAAAATTAACACTCGATATTCTAAATCAATTGGAAAACTTGGGGAAACCGTAAATAATTCTTCTATATTATTGATAAACAAAAGTTCTGATTGGAAAACTTTTAGTAGGATAATGCAAAATAGTTTATATTTTTATGACAGTTGCAAAAAATTCAACTGTAAATCAAAAAGGGGAATGGCGATGCTCTTCACACACTAGAAGTTAGTGCTGTTCCTTTCTACAATATAGCCTGAACAACTTTATTGTACACGGAAAGGTAATTTTTTTGTATAACATTCGACGCGCATCCACATAGCGGGTGGTTTATTGTTTCGTCCATCTGCATTTTTCGGATCAACGAAAAACTCCAATGGACTCAATAGGCTAAAGCCCATAAATAAAGGGGCTGTCGCTTTAACGAAGTATGCGGATGGCTATGAGCAGATGAATCTGTTTAATGAAGCAGAAGTGAATGCAGATATCGCTGAGGATGAAGTAGAAGAAATCGCTATTCCATCGCATAAGCGTAAAAAACGTACCGGAAAAAAAGAAGAAGATCTTCCAAGTTTTGAGATAACAGAAACTATTGAATACAAACTGACAGGTAAAGATCGTTATTGCCCTGATTGCGGAACAAAATATAAAGTTGTTACAAAAGAAACGGTGAAACGATTAAAATTTATTCCGTCTACATTTGAAGTTGTAGAAGAAGTTACTTATGTATACAGCTGTCCGAAATGCGGGACTATGGTAAGACCCGAAAAAATATCTCCGCTTATCAAAGGAAGTGTAGCAACCTCATCACTGGTTGCAGGTATCATGAATGCAAAGTATGTAAATGGTATGCCGTTGGCAAGACAGGAACGCGAATTCGCAAGGTATGATCTGAATCTTTCAACAAAGACTATGGCGAATTGGATTATCAACTGTGCTGACAGATATCTTAGTTTGCTTTATCAACGGATGAAAGAAGAATTTTTGAAAAGTCACTATATTCATTGTGACGAGACAAGAATTCAGGTGATAGATGAACCTGATCAGAAAGGCTCAACACAAAATTGGATGTGGGTATATCTTACAGACAGTTACAGTGAAGCTCCGCAAATAGTTCTCTTTGATTATGAGAGAACACGTGCAGGATATCATCCGGTAACTTTTTTAGGCGATAACTTTCATGGATATTTAACTTGTGACGGATATCAAGCCTATCACGGACTGAATGATACGATTACTGTAACGGGATGCTTTACCCTTGCGAGACATCGGTTTGATGCAGCACTTACAGCGTTGAAAAAGGATTTCACCAAAAATCAGCTGAAAGAAACTGTCGCATATCAGGCAATGACCCGGATTGGAATCCTTTATAAAGTTGAGGAATTAATTCGGGACAAATCACCTGAAGAACGATATAAAGAACGCCAAAAACAGTCCCGTCCTGTTGTAGATGCTCTGTTTGAATGGCTGCATTCGATGGAAGATTCTGTAGATCGTTCTTCCCTTATTGGTGATGCTATTTTATATACATTGAATCAAGAAGTGTATCTTCGTCGGTATTTGGATGATGGGCATTTGAGTATTGATAACAATAGTGCCGAGCGAGCAATCAAAAATTTTGCTGTTGGTCGTCGTAATTGGTTGTTTGCCAAAAGTATATGGGGTGCAGATGCAAGTGCGATTGTTTATAGCATAACAGAGACAGCACTTTTAAATGGACTGAAACCGTATAATTATCTTACCTATATATTAGATGGGATTCGAAAAATGGGAGTATTCCCAGAGCCAGAAGAGATGGATAAACTCCTGCCGTGGTCAAAAGATTTGCCCGATGAAGTTCGAACGAAATGCAAGAAATAATTGAGCCGCCCACTTGGGCGGCTTACTTTGATAATACGGATGATTACCTACTTACTATAATTCTTTTTCTACATTCCACTGCCTGCCCAAAACTCCACGTACCGATACGCATTACTATCAATTATGGTACCATGATCTCCTAAAGTATAGCCATATAACTTTGTAGCACATGTTCTTCGGGAATCTATTAAGCTATAATTATATGTATTTGCGTGAAATGGAGGTTTCGAATTATTACCCACTATATACTCTGTATGAACCGAATTGATACTGCTATACATCCAATATCCTGGGTTATTACTCACCTTTGCATTTAGATATACTGTTGCTCCTGGAACCACTTTACCTCTTGTAACAGTAGCTGTTGCTCTAGTTGTATTTTTAGGTTTACAAACTCCACTTCCACTTTCAATAATATCCTTCGCTTCTAATTCTGCAAATTTTTTATCAGCTTCAGCTTTAGCCTGGTTGTTTTCAATAATTTGTTCCCTCAAATTCTTTTCGAATTCCTCTGGTGTAATATCTATCTTTTGCTGTTTCTCCATTGAATATGCGCGAAATTCTTCCGAGTTCATAAAATGAATATCCATCGAATACTCTTTATTCAATTTATCAATCACTGCCTGATACGGATCTTCTGATGCTGCACTTACAGAAATAGCTGTAAAAGTACTTAAAACCAATGCCATAAAAGTTACCATTAATTTAATTTTTATTTTCATATTCTACCTCCAAAACATATTTTTATTTCCATTAGGAAATATCCCATAAGTATTTATTTGTTACATCCATAATGTGTATATGAATACACCCAACCACTATTAAATTTTAAAATAGTATTACAACATTTACACCATGTTGCATTTGCTTTATATACATCGCACCTCTTACCAGTATGCCTATGTTGCCATACAGTATCTGTTACATGATTACAGGGAATATGAGTACAAGTACCTCTATATTCACTATAAGATGAATTAAGTGAAGCTCCCTTCTCACTATAAATTTTTCCATCGAATTTTTCTTCCATTTTTGAGGAAGTATTCTCGGAATCTGCTGCCATTACATAAGAAAAATTTGTAAGCAGCATACAACACATACCTAATGCCATAAATAATGCTTTTGTTTTTCTTCTCATGATCAATCCTCTCTCTTTCTAAAGTATACATGGGATATTTCCAAACAGTAATTTACTTTTTTAGTGTAACAATACATTTTCCATTTACTAATTCAAATTTTATAACCTCCTCATATGAAATTTCTTTATTTTCATTGTAAACTACTATTTCAAATTCACATTCGTTCACACAATTTGGACTACTATTTGTCAACTTCTCATTTTCACCACTATAAATTTGTTCAAATATATTTGACTCGGGAATCCAATATATTTTTTCCCCTTTTTGGTAAATTGTAAAAATACTATTTTCTTTTTCTAATGACTTGCAATTATACATGTAATTCTCTGGTATATCTATCTGAAAAATATAACCATTTCCTACCGGCGTTTCCATCAATTTTAAAGTTTCTTTATGTTCTGGTATTAAAACAGAACCTTTCTCATTTCCATCTTGCGTCATCGCATAAACTGTAATTATTGATTTATTTTTTTGCAAGATATTTGTAAACACACACAAAAAAACTATGGCAGTTGCAACTATCCCCGTTGTAATTCTCTTTATGTGAATTTTCTGTTTCAAATTTTTTCTTCTTTCAATCCCATCAAAAATTCTCTGTTTGGATTCTTCAGTAAATTCAATTCCAGTCACAGCACTTTTAATTGAATTTTTATCCACACTCATTCACTCCCAACTTCTTTTTTAATAATTTTCGACCTCGTTCCAAACGCTTTTTCACAGTCGATTCCGTAATTTTCAAAATCTTACTTATTTCAAAGCATTTATATCCTTCTACATAATACAATAAAAGCACTTCCTTATATTTAGATGTTAATTCTAAAAGGATAGCAAGTATCTGATTATCTATACTATCCTCAGGATATGTAGTCTTAATTGTTTCGATATTTATATATGGATGTTGTTTATAGAAACGCAATTTATCTTTACAAAGATTTATTGTAACTCTAATTAACCATGCCTTTTCATGTTCATAAGTTTCAAAAAGAGGCTTTTTTGTCATATATTTTATTAATACATCTTGCACTGTATCTTCTGCATCATACGTATTTTCAAGCATTACGATACATATTTTATATAGCATTTCTCCATATTTCTGAAACATCTCCTCAACTGAAGCTTGTTCAAGCATACCTTTCACATTCCTCCCCCAATATACTACTCAATTCCTTTTATAATAAAACGTTTCAAAATTTAAAAAAGTGACAAATTTAATCAAATATTTTTTCCTTTACACTTTTAATCAATGTAGGAGACTGCCGGATCTCCAAATGCACCCTCATTGCTGGAACTCGGAGATGCATCCGGCAAACTTGCTGACGGAGTAGCGCAGCTACTGAGCGATGCTTCTACTTTTCAAAATTTTGATAAAGAAGGAATCCAGAAACTTAAAAAACTAGGCGGGGATGATCTGAAGAATCTCTCCAAAAGAATCGGATAGGAGGTAAATAATTATTTTAAGTCATAACCACCACTTCAATGGTTGAGTTGACCTCATAAGGGCCGATTACATGCTCGACCAAAAGGGCGGATATCGCAAGCATTGTTACTGGTCCGCTTATAAAGCGGTACTACTTGAATCTTCTTTTCTTGATTCTTCTGCCTGCTCTCTTATGTATTTCTTTATTGCATCTTCTGTAATATTACCAATTGTTGAAACGTAATATCCTCTGGCCCAGAATGCTTTATCCCATTTGCTCTCTAACTCTGGATGTCTGTCATATATCATTAGCGTGCTCTTTCCTTTTAAGTACCCCATAAATTTTGAAATACTATACTTGGGTGGAATCGCTACACTTAAATGAATATGATCTTCACATACTGCGCCATCTATAATCTCTACATCTTTATACCCACACAATGTAGAAATTATATCTCTTACATCTGCTTTCAACTTTCCATACAACACTTTCCCTTTGTTTTTCTTGACTTTCTTATAGGCGTTGTTAAGGTTGTCTTTTCGCAAAATCAAATCCAAAAGATTGTTCGTCCAATAGTCTGTGATGACACCGCTCTACAGTTTTCCATGAAAAAGATGCTTCCCGAAGCAACTGTTACGAAACTACTTCTGGATTCAGCACATGATACAATGCCTTACTATGATTACTGTAAAACGAACAATATCACGCCTTTCATTGATCTGAACTGGAAATGTGGCAGACCTCCTGTCTATAAAGATAATATCTCCATAAACAGTGATGGAATTCCTTTATGTCCTAAGGGATTTCCTATGAAGCAAGCCGCCGTTGAACCAAGAAAAGGACGCATCAAATATCGTTGTCCTAAGATTACAGCCAAAGGCGGTACACCTCATTGCACTTGCATAGAACCTTGTTCTGATGCAAAGTATGGAAGAAATGTTCATCTTGTATTAAAGGATAATCCAAGACTCTTCAATACTCCTCCGCGTGGCAGTGAGAAATGGAAACTGGAATATAATGCAAGAACTTCTGCGGAACGTTGTAATAAGCGTGAAAAAATAGACTATAAATTAGAAGACGGCAAATACCGTTCATCTATGATGTGGTACTGCCGCCTGTTCGCCATCATGATGTGTCAACATCTTGATGCATGGACTTTGCCAAAGACTTCCCGACTAAAAGATCTCTTTGAGCAAGCCGCTTAATTTCATAAGCAATACCATTATAAGCCATGTTTGACGCAAGGTCTATAAAAGTGCGCCAATTTTCATCATTTATTACTTTTCATGTCCGTTCTGGATAATATTTACTTTTCAAGGTTCATCTAACCAATGAATCTTAGTCGGAAGGCTCATGATTCCGAGAGCCTATTTAACTCTATATCGTTCTGTTCTAGGATTTCGATTTTATGTAATTTGATATCTTTTTTTCTATTTTCTAACTGTTAACACTTTTATAACACACATATACCTAAAGCCATAAAAATTTATTGCTTTTTATATCTATATGACCAATTTAATAAATCATTTATATTCTAACTGTTTACCACGATCAAAAATCAATGTACGATATATCTCTGGAATTAAACAAACACAAGGAGATAATATTATGAACAATTTACAAATCAACATTGAAAATTATTTAGACTATTGCAAACTGCAGAAACGTTTAGATCTGAAAACCCTAAAAGCCTATCGTATAGATTTACTACAATTTTCTGAATATCTTTCTATAACTAAGGTTATAAAAATCTCACCAGATATATTAGAGACATATATCGCAAAGCTACATCAAACAATACGCTCCCAAAACCGTAAAACGAAAGATTGCCTCACTAAAAGCTTTCTTTCATTATCTTGAATACAAAGAAATAATCTACCATAATCCATTTAATAAATTGCAAATAAAATTTCGTGAACCTATCCTTCTACCAAAAACTATTCCCCTACCTACTATTGAGATATTACTAAACACAATTTACAAAGAATATTATAACACCTCTAGTCACTATAGAAAAAGAATCACTCTACGAGATATAGCAGTTATAGAACTCCTATTCGCAACAGGAATTCGCATTTCTGAATTATGTACAATATCATATCAAAATATGGATTTGCAAAATAATATTATTATAATTAAGGGAAAAGGCGCAAAAGAACGATTAATTAATATATGTGATGAACATGTTCTTGCCGTATTAAACAAATATTGCTCTGAATACAATAATGCAATTCAAGCATGTGGCTATTTTTTTGTAAATAATATAGGAAATCCTTTGTCCGATCAATCTGTAAGAGTAATGATTAACAAATATTGCCGCCTTGCAAATATCGAACAGCATATTACGCCCCATATGTTTCGACACTCCTTTGCCACACTACTTTTAGAAGAAAACGTTGACATACGTTATATCCAAACAATGCTTGGACACAGTTCTATAAATATTACAGAAATATACACACATGTTGCTACAGCAAAACAAAAAACTATTCTTGAATCAAAACATCCTCGTAAAAATATGAATATAGTAAACCAAATATAATTGTTTATTACAACAGTCTTGAAGCGGTGACTTCAAGACTGTATTTATTAATCAAATCGTATGTTAAATTTTACTGTTGAATCTTATTAACCCATTCTTTATCATATATTGTATCTAAATATCTTTCCCCTCTATCCGGGAAGATAGCAACTATTTTTTTATGCTCCAAATCGTTTAAATACCCTGTATAAGTTGAATAGCATATGCTACTGCTCCACTCGAGGCTCCTACAATAATTCCTTTTGATAATAGTTTATTACACTCTGATATAGCATCTACTTCCTCAATAATCATATAATCATCATATTTAGCAGATAGCAAATTTGAAGGAAGTATCCCAGCTCCTATCCCTGAGACATGTTTTTTTCGAGTACTTTGTTCAAAAATTTTGAGAACCTACAATATCAACAGCAATGATTCTGCAGTTAGGAAAATACTCTTTTATTTTTGAGATATACCTGCCAAAGTTCCACAAGTACTAACAGCAACAAATAAATAATCTATTTGCTCCATTTCGTCACGCAATTCCTCTCCCAAAGAGTAATATGCCTTCCAAACATATTCATTTTCATATTGATTTGTCCAGTATATATTTGTATAATTCATAACATAATTCTTTACAATTTGTATTCTATTCTGAACATAACTTCCATTAGCATCTGCTTTATGAGCAATAACAATTTTAGCTCCTAATAATTCAATGATTTTTCTATTTGATTCTGTTATATTCGGATCAACCACACAAATAAAAGGATTCCCTTTTATTTTACATATTCCAGCCAGAGCAACTCCAAAATTTCCTGATGATGATTCTATAATAACCGTATCTTTCTTGATAATTCCGTCTTTATACGCATTTTCCATTAAATATTTCGCAGCTCTATCTTTAATACTACCAAATAAATTATTTCCTTCTATTTTGGCATAATATTCTACATTATCATCTATTTTTAGTAATGGCGTATTACCTATCATATCTGTAATGGTTTGTATTTTCATTTAGTCTTCCTCCGAGGATAATAAGAAATTATCCTATATTCAATATACTACATGGAAAAGGAACATTCAATAATGAAAACAATTATTTGGCAACAAAGTGATGTGGTTGTAGATAGAGAAATTGAATCTGATAAGATTTTAAAAATGATTGGTGAAAATTGGGATAAAAAAACTATTCATTATATTTGTTCGGAAACAGCTATTGGAAAAACTTCCTTAATTACAAAAGTAATTGAAAAATATGACAAAGATGATTGTGATATCATCAGAATAAAAACAAAACCATGTAATGATGATAGCAGCGATATTGCATGGTACTATTTACAGGAAATATTTGATGGTATTACAAAATATTTTGAAAAATTGGAAGAAGAAAATGGTTATGCGTTAACACTTGATAATTTCTTGAATGAGTATAATGATGATAGTGTAAACCGTACTCGTCTAGCCTCTGCTTTGGAAACATTGTTTAGTTCGGATTCAAGGAAAGGACTGTTTAAAAATATATGTTATTTGCTATTAAAAAAATTTTTAAATTGAATGAATATTCTACAGAGGAAATTAAGCATGATATTTCTGTAAATTCTGTGCTTGTGAAGATAAATTATATAAATTATGTTTTGAAAAATAGAAAAGTTTTATTGATAATTGATAATTTTCAAAATATTGATAACCAGTCATTAAGTTGCTTTAGAGAGTGGATAAATGATACTGAATCAAACACTTATTTTATATTGGAATTTACACGTATTCCTCATTCAAACAAATTTAATAAACAAAGAGATTATTTCACTGAATTGGGGGCAAATGTTATTCAAACAGAATTAAATCCAATTGATAAGACATATGTTATAGATGTCATTCATAGAAATGTAAAAAATTTGTCTGATGACATGGCATTTAATATAAATGTTATAAATCACTATGAGGAAATATCCTTAGGAAATTTAAGAGAATTGATAGATTATTCTGTAACATATGAACCTCCAGAAGAGAGTAGTGAAAATGAAAATAATGATATTGCGAATGGCACTTATCAGATTTTGCATAATATTAACAATCAAGAAACTCTTGCTCTGCTAAGTTTGATAATATTTCACAGAGGAAAGATAAAAAGAAAATATGCTGAAAAAATCCTCTTCCCAGAACTTGATATTTTAAATGCAATAACTGAATTGTTAGAATTAAACCTGATAGAAGAAACAAATACTTATTATGAGCTAAAGCATGCAAGTATTATTGATCAATGGGAAAAACATATTGAGGAATTTGAACAAATTAATACCGTTGTTTATGGACGAGCAAAAACATATTACTTAGGGTATTTGGAAAGTTCTAATATTAATGAAAGCAATGAAGCGTGGATTAGACTATTATATTTATACTCAAAAGTTGAACCATTTGAAATAAAAAAACTATTACCACAATTAGAAAATCAAATTATAATATCGATTTCTCCAGAAGATTCATGGGATTATATTAAACAATTATATGACATTATTAAAGATGATATAGCCCAAAATAAAGAAGTACTCTTTAGATTACTTGAAATATGTTATAAATTGGAATTATATGCTAATGGCTATGAAATATTATGTTATTTAGAGAATTCCGGTCAACTTTCTGAAAGTAAATTGCTTTTGTTACATAAATTGTCATATCTTTCAGCGCTGGATCAACATGAAATTGTTGTTGAATTATTTGAGAGTATAAAGCCTAAGATATCCCTTGAATCGCGTATTGGCTTAAATATGATGCTAGCATGTTTGAGTAGTTACAGATATACAGGACAAATCTCAGAATGTTTGAAAATACACAACAAAATTTTGACTAATTCTATATATAAATCATATGATGAATATGCAATTTTCCTTAGATTAACAAACATTTATTTACCTAATAAAAAAGCTTTAAAATATGCTAAACAAAGTGTAGAATTATTTGCTAAACAGAATAATATGTATCAAAAAGGAAAATCGCAGATTACTTATGCAAAACTATTAGCTGGATTAGGCAAAAATAAAAGAGCTTTAAATATTTTAAGACAAGCCGAGGAATCATTAGAAAATCATCCAATACGTGGAAATATTTTGTGGATTGATGAAGCAGATATATTAATGGATCAAGGAATTCATGATGATCAAGTATGGGATTTGCTGCAAAAATCGGAATTTACAGCGGTTATACCATATGACAAACTTGCAATAATTATAGTTAAACTTGCATGGTGTTATGAAAATAACCAGTTTGCAAAAGCAAAGCTCTTAATAGAAAGAGGTGAAAATATCATTACATTAGAACCCGATCACCATATACATGCTCTATTTTACTATAATGCATATGCTGTATTGAATAAATCTGGTGAAATAAACAGAAGTCAAATTTATTATAACAAAGCATATGCATTAAAAGAGTATAGTCGTTACATAAAAGCACGTATAGATAGACCGAAAACAAGAGAAGAAAAAAATCGTATAAAGCATCCTTGGTACATAATCTACTTATCATTTTGGAATCATGATATTGAAAATATTAGTGAATAAGCAGTTATGCTTATTCACTAATATTAGGATATATAAGCTCATCTAAATATCTTGTCACAATAGAACCCCAACAGACATATTTCATATAGTAATCCATATCGTGTAATGGTTTATTTAGTACAAAATGTTCCAAATAGGTTTCTATATAGTTAAAAGAAGCTATTACTGAAAAGATACCTGATCCTGCAAAACGTACATTTAATTCAATAAAATAATATTCCCCATTATTAACTTTAAAATCTAAATTACAAAATCCAGGTAATTTATATAAATTGCAGATATCCTTTGTAATTGTAATAATTGTCTCATCATAAACAATCTGACTTCTGAAAGCTGTCCCATCTTTAATTTCAATAGTTTTTCGAGGAATTATTAATTTAGGAATCCCCTCTTTGTCAGAAAAAACATCAACAATTATAGTATCTCCTTCTATATAAGGTTGCACAAAATAATCTGGATGAAAATGATTTTCTATATATTCTGCTTTTTCTAAGTCTACAATATATATTCCAAGACTATTTACAGAATTTCTCTTACGGAAAATTACTTTCTTCTCATTAAACAGATTATTGCAAATACGAGGAACCTGTATATTATTTTTCATTAACTCTTGTGTGGCCTTAAGTTTATCCTTAAACAATGCTACAGTTTCATAATCGGCCAAAAAGAAGTTTGTTTTTATTTGATTACCATATTTGGATAGTAATACCGCTTCTGCATCTGAGGCAGGTATTAATAGATCAATGTTTTCTTTTTTATTTATATCATTTAAAAAATTGATATATTCTTTCTCCTGTGTTATAGGTGGTGCCTGATAATATTTGTCAACTAATAGACTCCCTGCGCATTCCCCCTTTTTATAAATATCAGAACCAATGATTATAATATCATATTTTTTTATTCGACTTAATACTTTAATAAGTGACAATGAATTTGTACTATGTATATTATTGATTTGTATTTTCATTTAGTCTTCCTCCGAGGATAATTTCTTATTATCTGCTATTAATAATACCATATATTAAATCTAAATTCATTAAATCTATAATTAATTTATTTCACTAATTACACCTTTTTAAAGTAAATTACAAAGATATAATTTTCTACCAACTTTTGCTTTATTCTCATTTAAATCATAATTTCAAATAAGCACGAGATATATTTTTACATTATTTTAATGAATTCATTATCATGCATCAAGAAAATATCCATGTTTTTCTCGTAAAATATACAAATTGTCACTTTCTTCTCATATTTCCCTTTTTTAATATTTCTTCATATACCATAGCAATTCGCTCTTCCACTATATCTGGAATCTCTATTGTATTCTTCAATGATTCTATCCCGCATTTTCTTACTTGAAATACATCATAATCTTTTTTATGTTTTGAATAAATTTGATAAATCTTTCCCATATTAAATCTCTCCTCGCTTACAAATATAATACTTAGGCGTTTGCGAAACGCCTATATATCTATATAATATATGGAGGATTTCACATGCTAAATATCCATTTAGGAGATAAGGAAGATACTATTTTCTATCCTCCTACCTATTTTGATAACACATACGAAGATGAATGGATTACTGATCCACTATCTGTTGAAATGATTAAAGATATTGACAAATCAGTTGTTGTCAGCTCTCATCTAATAGATAGTCCAGTTCTTGGTCCAATACCACCAGTCAATTTATCCGGTGGTGTAAAAACACTGATGCTTATGGCATTCGATACGAATAATCGGGTATTTAATGCCTCCTCCTGTGGCGACAATTGTGCAAAATGGATCTTGCAAATTGCTTCTCAAAAAGATCTGACAATCAATTTAAGGCACATTATGGACTTTGGGAGAGCTCCTTTTGAAGCAAAAATTCTAAACAATGGTCGGATAGTTCACAACATGAATGAATTTATAATGATTGCCCGTGATTATGTATAATTTTTTCTAAAAAACAAACCATAAGAACCACCACATATTCTTACGGTTTGCCATTTAACTAATTATATGGAAAGCGAATCCAAATAAAAATAGAAAACAAACCAAAAAGAAACAGGATCAAATCTTTTATAACTGGATTTGACCCTGTTCCTTTTTCACTTTATTTCCAATGAAGTTCATGCAGTTCTCCACTTAAATTCATTCCTGCAAATCCATTCTGTCGCAGTGCTTCATACAACACAATTGCCACCGAATTACCAAGATTCAATGAGCGGATATCTCCATTCATCGGGATTCTCATACAGTCTTCCTCATGCTCTACAAGAATCTCTTCCGGGATTCCCGCGCTCTCTTTTCCGAACATAATATAGCAATCCGGTTCATACTCTACATCTGTGTAGACTTTATGCGCTTTTGTCGTTGCCATATAGATTTTAGCTCCCGGATTCTTTTCAAGGAAATCTTGATAATCAATATATGTCGTCACATCTAGATCTTTCCAGTAATCCATGCCTGCGCGCTTTAATGATTTCTCATTCAGCTTAAATCCCAATGGTTCGATCAAATGAAGCCTTGTCCCTGTTGCTACACAGGTTCTTCCGATATTCCCTGTATTTGCCGGAATTTCCGGCTCATAAAGTACAATGTTTAACATAATTATCGCCTCTTCTATCTTCTTATTCTTCTGATTCTTTTCGTTCTTTCCACCAGCGGCTCAGTTCATCCGGTGCCGGACGATCCAGATAACGGGTTTCTTCTCCATTTACAAGTGTTCTTGCATTCTGTTCTTTTACAAATCCGATCCTTACTGCCGGAACACCTGCATTCTTCAAGCTTTCCAATGTCTCTTCTCCATGCTCTGTCAGCACAAGATAACTTCCGGCTGATGTGAGAAGATATGGATTCAGCTGAAAGAATTCACAGATTTCCACCGTTTCCTGCTTAAGTGCAAGTTTTGAAAAATCAATCTCAAACCCTATCTTTTCTGCCTCTGCAAGTTCCCATAATCCGCAGAGTACACCTCCATCCCCACACTGTCTGCTCTTCGCTTCTTCTGGAAGCTGTAAAGCCTGCTCTGGAAGTATAAGTGCTTCCTTGCAACGCTTTGTTTTTTCTATAAAGGACGGTGTAAATCTTGTGCGAAGATCTGCTTCTGCCTCTTCAACCAATCGCAGTGTTCCTTCCAATCCCGTATAGCCACAAAGAATGATTTCCGTTCCCGAAACCCATTTTTTCATCTGCTGTTTTGAGTTTTCTTTCACGCCGACAGCAGTAATCTGAATCACTGTCCGCAAAACATACTCTGCACTTTCAGCCTGTACACAGGTAATGGCAAGTCCTGTCTCCTCACAAATCTCTGTCAGGATTCTCATAATATCTTTTAATTCCTGCTCGTCAGAACTTTCAGGAAACAAAATCTGTACTGAAACCGCTGTTGATCTGACTCTCTTTGCCGCAAGATCTCCTGCTGCTTTAATCACTGCATATTTCACCTGTGCCGGTGCTTTTCCGCTTACTGAAGCGCTGCTCCAGACAAAATCCTTTTCGTCAGATATCAGTTCGGAACTACTTTCTTCCCACGCAGTTTTTCCTGTTGAATTCCTGTTTCCTTTTTGGATCTGTTTCTTTACAGAACGATTCCAGATCGTCTGCGTTACTCTCCCTGTCCGCATTACACTCTCCTTAGACCAGATATGGAATCACCATCGTTGCAACCATTGCAACAATAACCACCAGAATAATAATTGACACCAAACGTCTTACTTTTTTATCATAAAAATTCATCTTTTTTCTCCATTTCCATTAACAAAACCATATGCAAATATCTTTCTAATATCTGCAACGCTATACTAGTCCTCTATTATATAAATCGCCGCATCCTGATTCAGCTTATTTCTATGTCTGTAATCAAAAAGATGCAACTTTCCATTCAATCGCTCCAGATGAGTCATCTTTCGCAGTTGGCGGCTGTCGTATCCTTCATAATCCTTCAGATACTTGTGCTCTTCTGCCTCTTTCTTATAAAATTCAGACGCTACATCTTTTTCTACTTTGCTCTCTCCAAGAAATGCCGGACGATTCTTCACATTATCTCTCAGGTAAAGATCTAAAGTCATGCTTTCAAGCACCTTCTCTTTAAAATCCGCTTCTTTCTTCTGCATTTTCTCCGAACATGTGAATTCTGCTAATTCTGATTCTACAAAGTCCCACAATATCTCATAGCGAGTAAGTCTTGAATGATTCAACCCAAACAAGCCTTTCTTCTCATAATAATCGCCCATTTTCTCATACATGGAAAATGCGGATGGAAACAATTCCACAAGAAGTCTCATCGTATGACTAAACTGAAAAACTGTTATAGTAAACTTCCACCATCTCTTCTACTTTCTTCAGACGGATCACATCACTGTATGGAAGCCATTTTGTTGAAAGCACTTCATACGGCGGACGATTCTGGCAAAGCAGCTCATACTCTTTCATCTTCTCATGCATCACAGATCCATGCAGTACTTTCAGAAATCCAAGCTGAAACTGATCCGGTTCCATAGCATAAACTTCATTAAAAGAATGAGCAAAACTATCATAATTCTCATATGGAAGACCTGCAATCAAATCTAAATGCTGATGCACATTTCCCTTCTCATGAATCCTTGCTACTTTATCACGTACTTTTTCCAGATTCATGGAACGTTGATCTCTTTGATCGTCTGTTTATTCGTTGACTGAATTCCAATTTCCAGCTGAATAAGTCCTGGACGCAAACTCCGGATCAATTCAATCTCTTCCTCATTCAGAAGATCTGCTGCCACTTCAAAATGAAAATTTGTAATCCCTTTATCATGCTCTTTGATATAATTCCAGATTGCCATCGCATGATCATGCTTACAGTTAAATGTTCTGTCAACAAACTTAACCTGTGGCACTTCATGATCAATAAAGAACTGCAGTTCTTTCTTCACAAGTTCCAGATTACGGAATCGAAGACATTTATCAATTGAAGAAAGACAATAACTACAGGAAAATGGACAGCCTCTGCTCGTCTCATAATAAATGATACGGTTCTTAAAATTCTCAATATCCCCATAGACAAACGGTACTTTGCTCAGATCCATGATCTGTCGAAACGGTGTCGCAGCAATCTGTTTTTCCTTTTCCCGAAATGTGATTCCCTGAATATTGATCAACTCAGCTGCACCACGACCTTCATAATATGCCACAAGTTCTGCAAAAGTCTCTTCACCCTCTCCGCGCATGATACCTTCTGTCATTGGATATTTTTCCAGAACTTCTCTTGCATTATAAGAAACTTCCGGACCTCCAAGCCAAATCTTCGTATCCGGCAGAATCTTTGGAATCTCCTGTATCAATTGTCCTACTTCTGTCACATTCCATAAATAACAGGAAAGGCAGAGAACATCTGGTGCCTGCTTATAAATATCCATCAAAATCTCATCAAATGGCTGATTGATCGTATATTCAGAAATTGTAATATTGCTAGCCGGATGCTGCTCTTTTGCATATGCGCGCAGGCAATATACCGCAAGATTTGAGTGGATGTACTTTGCATTCACCGCTGCAAGCAAAATCTTCATCTTTTTATAAACCTCTTTTCCTGTCAATAATGTATATTTGTAAACATTTTCCTTTTTAGGTCTTACCTTTCTATTCTGAATGAAGATGTGAGAAATGTCAAGATATGTGAAGTTGTGTATATAACAAAAAAGGGAAAGCTGTTACTGTTCACACGATGTGCGACCAGCAACGCATCTCGCCATTTTAAATCGCCTTTGGCGATGGGGCGAGATGCATTCAAGTCAAAACATGCATCCTCGTGCAATCAGCGGAGTGATTGACACGGGAGTGAACAGTAAAGGGAAAGCTATCACTTACGATAACAACACAAATTGTATCAGATTATCGTATGATAGCTTTCCCTTATTTTGCAGCTTTAATCAAAAGCCACCTCTTCTTTCTGCTCCTCACGGAAAATAACCCCAAATAATTTTCTGACAATCGGTCCTGCGAAGCACAACTGCCAGAAGAATGCCATTGGGAAATTGAATACTGTTGTCTGGAACCACACAGCAATCATCTGATTTCCTGCATCCTTAAAGAGCAGTGTTGCTGCAAGCTCATCAGCGGCACATTCCAATGATGGATAAAACGGATATCGCCAGCACGATCATAAACGGATTATCTTTCTGTGGGTTCACGATCATAAATGCTTTCTTCTTTGCAATCGGTCCTACGAGAAAGAAATCCAGAATGAAAGCAATCGGTCCCATGATGATAAGTTCATGGAATGCTGCCAGAAAGACCTCATTACTCATTCCTCCCATATTCAGGGAGATGTTGTAGCAGATCATTGCATAAACCATGACAAAAACCATCATGATTGTGAAAATTACTTCTTGAAACTTATTTTTTGGCATAAAAAAAAATCCTCCTATCATGATAAGCGTAACAGATTGTGTTGTTCGTTCATCATTCCGGAGGGAATGTATCGTTTCCAATATAAATACCATTCTATTCATTTTTACGTGCATTGCGCTTCGAACTTGGCCCACAAGCGTTACCCCGGTAGTTAACTCAGCCCAGGCACCCTCACGGCACCCGAGAGGTTCTGCTTAGTGCTGCTCCGTTCCCGACCTGACACGGTTCACAGAGTCCCGTCGCGTGAGACCCAGACGTCAACGTCACTTTCCGGGGGCAGCCCTGCAGACTGTCGCCCTCTGCGCAATATCACCCCTGCTATAGCGGATTGCAGGTTCAAGGTACCGCTACCACCCCGGCTGCACGGATTATTATTTTACATGATAAATGAATGCTTGTCAAGTATGCTGCTCTTTCTTTTGCACAAGATTCCACATGATTTTATACCTCTGTGTTACAGACTCTGTGCTTCTGCTTTTTTCTTCATCTTCCTGGCTTCCCTGAGTTCTCTGAAAACTGCTTCATCAACTGGCTGCATTCTTCTTCCAATACACCTGTTGTAAGATCTGCCTGATGGTTAAATGCCTGGATATCCAGTAGATTCAGAATGGAACCTGTACATCCTGCTTTCGGATTCATACACCCGACAACCACTCTTGGTATACGGGACTGGACAATTGCACCTGCACACATCTGACATGGCTCTAATGTCACATACAATGTACATTCTTCCAGACGCCAGTCACCAAGCTTTTTGCTTGCTTTCTTGATTGCTGCGACCTCAGCATGTGCCAGTGGATTCTTGTCTGTATTCCGTCGGTTATAACCGCGTGCAATAATCTTATCTTCATGAACGATCACGCAACCAATCGGGGTTTCTCCCAGATTATACGCTTTCTCTGCCTGTTTTAAGGCCGCACGCATATATTTTTCATCCGTTGTCATCCTCATTTTGTTTCCTTTCGGTTATTGTATAAAAATAGCATTAATATTCCTTTTCATTCTGAATAAACTATATAGAAAAATTCTTTTCAGGGGCTTGCTATGAATCCGGGAAGTTATTATTTATATGAATACGAATCCTGCTGCCGCCGCAGAAATCTTGGTTTTCTACAAATTTCATCACATAATTATTCTTATCTCTTAACACTTCATGTTAAAAATCTTCCGATTGTCCCTGGAGAACAGTTGGAAGTCCATGCATTTATTCTCGAAAATCAAACACTTACAGGTTCTCCGGTTGCACTTCTTCAGTGCTCTGGTCAGAACTTATCCACACAACTGGTCATTTCCGGGGAACGTTTTCCACATAAAAGAACTCTTAAACACATTGATGGGTTCATTATTTTCTCCATCACCAAGAATCGATCACAGCATTGGATTGCCTCCGCTGTACCTCTGCCGGATTTTTATTCTTTTTCTGATTGCTCTTTATCAACAGAAGAGAGTTTATCCTCTGAACCTGAGAATCCATCCCTTTCGGAAGAATCCCTCATAACAGAAGACACTGTATCTGAGACTGTATCCGAAGCAGCATTATCTGACGCTTCTATTGATGCTGCTTCAACTGAAGAGGTACCAACTGAGGTGACACCAACTGAGGAGACTGCAATTCAGGACGCTACAATTCAAGCCAGAAAAATCACACACGCAGAGATTTCCACACTTCCGCGCAGATTCTGGCCACTTGCCAACAATAGTTTTCTTCTGCATGGCTGTCATAATTATCATCACCTTCTCCTGATCAAAGAAAAGGATCATCTTTGGCTTGGCGTTCCCGGTCTTTACGATCCCAGAGAAGCACATATGGCTAACTTGTTCGGCTTTCCTCAATTTACCAGTCTTACATCTCTATTCTGGGACTTACCGAAGATGAATGTGAAAACTCTGAATCTTTCGGTCACTGGTGTCGATACTTAATGTGATTCTTAAAAAGAAAGGAAAAAGATAGAGAAAGGAAGCGTTCACAGCGGATGCACTTCTTTTCTCTATCAATTTTAATTTTAATCCAGATAAATTGGCGGTTCGTAATCCTCTCCAAGAAGTACTTTCTTGCGTTCCTGATATCCGAGGAATGCCCATTCTGTCATATCTGTCCATTTATGATTTGCACGGTCATAAACCTGCACATATCCAATTCTTTTCGGATGCATACGTACGCTGTTGGATTCATATTCTCTTCCTGTGTATGGATTAATGTCTCCAACTTCTTCCTGTACAGGCTCTTCGTATGTTGCCTCTTCCTGCACCGGCTCTACCGGCTGTGTCTCATAGGATGTAACTTCTGCTTCTTCATATGGTTCTGCTTCTTCCTCTGCCGGCTGATCATAATCTTCCGTATAGGAAACTTCTGGTTCCACAGAGTTGTCTTCTTCCTGATCTGATTTCGGCACTTCCTGAAGCTCTTCCTTATATTCCTCTTCTTCCTGAAGATCTTCTCTGACATCTTCTGTTTGCTCTGCTTCTACTGCATTCTTTTCAAGTTCAGCAAGTTCTTCATGCATATCATAAATCTCACCGATCGTCATGTCACGTTCTTCACCTGTAAGCTGCTGTTCTTCCTTCTCTGTCTCCACCGTTTCCTCTGAAAAGCTCTCTTCCGGCTGTTCCTGTTCATTCCATTTTACTTCCTGCTTCCTGATACGTCCGGCTGCGCTCTCTGTAATCTCTCCTGACATGATACTCAGCTGAAACGGACAGCCGAGAATGGATGCGATCAATCTCATATCCTGTTCCTGAAAATTATCCCTTCCAAGACGCTGTGTTAAATTCTGACGGGACATCTTCTTTCCTGTCTCTTTCTCAATTGTCTCCGCCAGTTCTTTGATCGTCATTCCCTTTCTTCCCAGGACGATTTTCACCTGTTCTCCAAATGTTAAATCTTCCATTTACTTCTCCTCCTTATGTATTATTTATACTTCTCTCTTATCTGTCGATCAGAACAGTTTTTCACTTAATTTGCAGAAACATATTCTTCCAAAGTAAGTCCGTTCTCTGTCATCTCTTTTGCAGCATCTACTCCCACATAACGATAATGCCACGGCTCATATACAATTCCTGTAATATCAGATTTATCCTGCGGAAACCGAAGAACAAAACCATACTCTGAACAATGTTCCATCAACCACTTTTGCTCTTCTGTATCCCCCTGTTTCTCATCAAGCTCCCCGTACTTTGTCGACATAATGTCAACTGCAAGACCAGTTGCATGCTCGCTTGTTCCTGGAATTGCAACTGATTTTTTTGTCTCATCATACGCATTTAACGGTGTATATCCCTGATTGATCCAGTCCTGCATCGTCGTATTAAAGACATCTCTCTGCTTCTCATAAGAACGATATCCTGATGTCACATACATGCTGAGTCCTGCCTTCTTCGCATCATCCAGCATCTTATTCAGACTGTCTGCCATCCTGGAATCTACCTGTTTTCCATCACTTATCTCCGTTAAATTCGCCGGCACATAAGAAGTATCCAATGGATGCTTCTCATTCACAAGTGCAAGACACCACCGGTCATCATCACTTGCCAGCAACTCTGCAGTATTTTCTGTTACTTCTTCTCTGTCTAACTCTGTCTGCAGTTCTTCGTTCTTCTTTGTCTGCTCCTGTAATTTTGCATTGCTGATTTCCAGCTTCTTTTCAGCTTTTTTCAATGTAATTGAGGAGATTCCTGAAGTAATTGCCACTCCTGCAATTACTCCTGCCAAAGCACCCGTAATCATCAGTTTCTTTGCTCTGTCTCTAAACAATGCTTTATTCATCTTATTTAATTTCAACTCCATCTGTATTTTTCATCTTATCCTCTGTAATATTTAGAATCTTTTCCGTTTCATTCCCCCGGCAGATCATTCTATTCCTTCAGATATCGCACTTCAAATGTCTCCACTTTGATCGGTTTATTAAATAATGTTCCCTGTGCATAATCGCATCCTAATTCCTGAAGAACATTCAGCTGATCCTGTGTTTCAACACTCTCCGCAAGAACAGAACATCCCAATTGATGACAAATATCAATTACGGCTTTTGCTACTACTCTGCTTCTTCTGTTTCCAACCAGATTTGTAATCAGGCTCTCATCCAGCTTCAATCCATCAAAATCCATAATGGACAGAATCGAAAAGCTGGAATTCTTAGCTCCGAAATGATCCAATACTACGCGGACATTCGCTTTTCTGATCTTACTGCATGATGCCGCCAGCATCTCCTGATTCGTATCTGTATAAGATTCGGATACTTCTACTTCCAAATATTCGCATAATACCTGATATTTCTCAATCAGCGCACTCATCTGATCCGCAATGTTCTCCTGCCTCAATGTTTCACCTGCAAAGTTTACTGAAATCGGCACCATCTGGATTCCTTCTGTCTCCCACTTATGAAGGATCTGACATACCTGTTCAAATATATAGAGATCGAGATAATGTGACAACCTTGTCTCTTCCAGAAGATTAATATATCTTCCCGGTCCATAATTCCAAGATCCTTATGATGATATCTGACAATCGCTTCAGCACCTGCAATTTCTCCGGTCTGCACATCAATCTTCGGTACTAGACATACAATAAAATTCTTCTGTTCAATATCCTCCAGAAGATCCTTTTTGATGATTGGCTCGTGATGACCTTTACGCAGATTTTTATAATACTTCTTTTTCTCTTCCCGCATCATATTCTCTGCACTGATCACAAGACCATTCACATCTATGTCTACTTTTCCCCAGGCATACCCTACTGAAACCAGTCCCAGACTTATGTTCTCAAGCTTTGTATATGCACCATGTACCTGTTGTGTGAAATCTTCATATGAAGCGTTCTCTACAAGAACCAGATACTCATCGCCTGTCATTCTGTATACATTACCATTATGGAAATACTCCGAAAGCACTTCACCAACTCTGGTGACAACTTCATCTCCATAATCTCTGCCAAATTCTTTATTAAAATTCTTCAGTCCATTAATGTCTACAGAAAGAGCTCCCAATGTCTTCAATTCTTCCGGTTCCACATGATCCAGATATGCAACAAAACTATTTCTGTTAAGTACTCCTGTCAGATTATCATGATAACTGAGATACTCCTGCTGTTTCTGGAGTTTATGAAGAGTGATTGCCTGCGGTATATACGGAATCACCGTACGAAGCAATCCAACATCACATCCGCCCCGGTGAACTCCAACTGCTGCAAGAATTGCTACTGTATTCTCATCCAGCTGCAAACTCACACTGTAATCGGCCTCTGTTGAATTTGTAATCTCCTGCTTCATCCACTTTGGCTGCTGTTCTTCCGGAAGCATCTTTATCTTATCTCTCTGCCATGGAACATTCTCTGCACACCACTCAAAGATGGTCTCAATATCCCCATACTCTTTCTCAATATAGTACACGTATTCTGAATCATAATAATCACGTACCGCACGAAGTACATCATTTACGATTTCTGAGAGAGAACGTGGCTTCTTTCTATCACTCATATCGTTTTTCCTCTGTCTTTCTATAATTTTAGACACTCAGATAAGTTTATTGTATTATACTACGAATTAAAATGCAATACAAAAAAGTTTCGCAGTTCACTTTTAAATGTAAAAAAGAGGGGGATTTCCCATTCCGGAAAATCTGTCCCTCTTCTATAATTAAATGATATATCCTGCAGGTACTTCTGATCTCTGCACATCTACATGCTCTCGAAATCTATAAATTCCACTTTTTATCCTGTGAAACACGAAGTCGGTTCATCGCTCTTGCCAAAGATGCCTGCGTATGATAATACTGCTGGATACTCTGCTGCTGACGTAACCTTTCCTCTGCACGCTCTTTCTGCTCCTGTGCTCGTCGCACATCGATATCTTCTGGTTTCTCGGCTGTATCAACAATCAGTGTAACTCGGTTGTTTACGATTTCAACAAATCCAACGCCCACTGCAATGTCTTTCCATTCTTCGCCGTCCAGACTCATATGTGCAACTCCGACATTCACAGCGATTACCATATTCTCATGATTTGCAAGAATTCCCTTTTCTCCATCCGGAGCCGGAATGATCAGCTTCTTACAACGACCTTCGTAGAATACACCATCACTTGCTATGATTTTCAGACCAAATGTATCCATATGCACATTCTCCTATTTCAACAATTACTCTTCTTCCATCTCTTTTGCTTGGCAATTACATCATCAATTGTTCCGACATTGAAGAAAGCGTTTTCCGGATAAGCATCCATCTCTCCATCGATGATCATCTTAAATCCACGGATTGTCTCTTTTAATGGTACATATTTTCCAGGAATTCCTGTAAATGTCTCTGCTACGAAGAATGGCTGGGACAGGAATTTCTGAATCTTTCTTGCACGCATAACAGTTGCCTTATCCTCATCTGAAAGCTCTTCCATACCAAGGATTGCAATGATATCCTGCAGTTCTTTATATTTCTGAAGAATTGCGATCACCTTGTTGGCTACTTCGTAATGTTCTTCTCCTACAACGTCTGCTTCCAGGATACGGGAGCTTGACTCCAGCGGATCTACGGCCGGATAAATACCCTGCTCAACGATCTTTCTGGAAAGTACGGTTGTTGCATCCAGGTGGGCAAATGTTGTTGCCGGAGCCGGGTCTGTCAGGTCGTCGGCCGGTACATATACTGCCTGAACCGATGTTACAGAACCGTTCTTTGTAGATGCGATACGCTCCTGAAGTTCACCCATTTCTGTTGCCAGTGTCGGCTGATAACCTACGGCTGAAGGCATACGTCCAAGAAGAGCTGATACCTCAGATCCAGCCTGTGTAAAACGGAAAATATTATCGATAAAGAGAAGCACGTTCTGATGCTGCTCATCACGGAAATATTCTGCCATTGTAAGTCCTGTCTCAGCGACACGCATACGAGCTCCAGGTGCTCATTCATCTGTCCGAATACCAGGGCTGTTTTCTCCAGTACTCCGGATTCTTTCATCTCTGTCCAGAGATCGTTACCCTCACGGGAACGCTCTCCAACTCCTGTAAAAATGGAATATCCGCCATGCTCTGTTGCAATGTTACGGATCAATTCCTGAATCAGCACGGTCTTACCTACACCGGCACCACCGAACAGACCAATCTTACCACCTTTTGCATAAGGAGCAAGAAGGTCGATAACTTTAATACCTGTCTCAAGGATCTCTACTACCGGGCTCTGATCCTCGAATGTAGGCGGCTGTCTGTGGATTACCCATTTTTTAGAATCTGTAATCGGCTCTCCGTTATCAATTGTCTCGCCGAGTACATTAAATAATCTTCCAAGTGTCTGCTCGCCGACAGGAACCTGAATACCGGCTCCTGTTGCAGTAACTTCCATATCTTTGCAAAGTCCTTCACTTGCAGCAAGCATCAGGCAGCGCACCTCATTATTTCCAAGGTGCTGTGCAACCTCCATGATGCATTTCTTTCCATTATTATCAACTTCAAGAGCATCTTTGATAAAAGGAAGATCACCGTTTTCAAACACTACGTCAACGACAGGTCCCATAACCTGTACAATTCGTCCTTTATTCATGTTCTCTCTCTCTTCTATATTTCAGTCATTACAAACTGCAACAACCTGCTGTCTGTAACGCATCTCGACATTTTAACTCTTCTTCTGCTGAGCTCTTGCGCCGGCACAAACCTCTGTGATCTCCTGTGTGATCGCAGCCTGTCTTGCTCTGTTATAGAGGATTGACAGATCTTTGATCAGATCCTGTGCACTGTCTGTTGCTGACTTCATTGCCATCATACGGGCATTATGCTCACTGGCATAAGCCTCAACCAGACATCCGTAGATCATACCGTTGATATAACTTGGTACAATACTGTTCATGACATCCATAGGAGATGGATTTAGTTCGATTTCCTCGCGATACATATTCAAAGGCATCTTCATTTCGCCAAAGTCCCCTCTCTCGAGTGAAGAAGTTTTAACACTTCTGCCTCTGACTGAACTGCATTTTCCATTCGTGTATATACTACGTAAACTTCATCCAGCTCATGATTGTTAAACTGATCCAGAATAACCGCTGAGATGTCACGGGCACGATGCATGGTCGGCTTCTGAACTGTGTAACGGAAGTTTGTATCAATATCTACATCCTTCTTTGCGAAATAATGACGTCCAAGCTCTCCCACAACAAAAAGCTTATGCTGACCCGGCTTGGAAAGAATCTCTTCCTCAAGCTTCACAATATTGTGATTGTATGCACCGGCCAGTCCCTTGTCCGCCGTGATAACGATCGATCCAATCTTACGTTCCTCTGCCGGAATGTTTTCCCTCTTGTTGAAATAACTATGATGTAATTCTGGTAGATGACGTAAAATACGACTGATCTCACCCTGCAGCGCATAGAAATATGGTTCTGTATCTGCCAGCTTCTTTCTCGCCTGTGTCAGTTTGGAAGAAGAGATCATATACATTGCATTGGTAATCTTCATTGTGTCTTTGACACTGTTGATTCTGCTCTGTATCTCTCTGATATTTGCCATATTAACACCTGCTCTTCTTGAATTCCTTCGCTGTCTCTACGATCTTGTCGATCAGTTCCTCTGTCAGGACTTTCTTCTCTTCGATTTCCTGACCGATTTCCGGATGCTCTATCTCAAACATCTGAAGCATATCATACTGGAACTGTTTGATTTTTGTCTTCTCAACACCTAAGAGTACTTTATGTGTTGCTGCACACAGTGTAATTACTTTCTCATGCAAGGAAAGTGGGTGATACAGTGGCTGTTTCAGAAGTTCCATTAGACCACTTCCATATTCCAGTTCTTCCTTCGTAGCTGCATCAAGATCTGAACTGAACTGTGTGAAGACTTCCATCTCACGATACTGCGCCAGATCGATACGAATACTTCCTGACGCTTTCTTCATTGCTTTTGTCTGAGCTGCACCTCCAACACGAGATACGGAAAGTCCAACGTTGACCGCCGGTCTCATTCCTGATGCGAAAAGTCCACTCTCCAGGAAGATCTGTCCATCTGTAATAGAAATAACATTTGTCGGAATATATGCTGATACATCTCCTGCCTGTGTTTCAATGATCGGAAGTGCTGTGATAGAACCTCCGCCCATCTCATCACTCAAACGGCTGGATCTCTCCAGAAGTCTTGAATGCAGGTAGAATACGTCTCCAGGATATGCCTCACGTCCCGGAGAACGTCCAAGCAGAAGAGAAAGTGCACGGTATGCAACCGCATGCTTGGAAAGATCATCATAAATGATCAGTGCATCTTTTCCCTTGTGCATAAAGTACTCTGCCATAGCAGTTCCTGCATATGGTGCAATATACTGAAGCGGAGCACAGTCACTTGCTGTGGAAGATACGATGATCGTATAATCCATTGCTCCGTGTGTCTGTAATGTGTTAACAACTTTGGCTACTGTAGATGCTTTCTGTCCGATTGCAACATAAACACAGATCACATCTTTGCCTTTCTGATTCAGGATCGTATCCAGTGCAATGGATGTCTTTCCTGTCTGACGGTCTCCGATGATCAGCTCACGCTGTCCACGGCCGATTGGGAACATTGCATCGATGGAAAGGATACCTGTCTCAAGCGGAACGCTTACTGACTTACGATCAACAATTCCAGGTGCCTCATTCTCGATTGGGCGATAGTCGTCAGATTTGATCTCACCTTTTCCGTCAATTGCCTCACCAAGGGCGTTGACAACTCTTCCTACATAAGCGTCTCCAACCGGAACGCCTGCTTTCTTTCCTGTACGGGCTACCTTTGTGCCTTCACGGATTCCTGTGTCACTTCCAAGAAGGATACATCCGATCTCATTCTTACGAATATCCTGTACCATTCCCTTAAGGCCGTTTTCAAAAGTAACGATTTCCCCGTACATGGCGTGATCAATCCCGTAGATTGTGGCGATACCATCGCCGACAGTAACAACAGTACCTACTTCACTGTCCTTACTCATTGTATCAAAATTCTCTATTTCTTCTTTCAGGATAGAAATAATTTCATCTGAATTGATTGAACTCACCTTGTTCACCTCCAGGTCAATCTTTGTTCTAATCTGTTCAGGCGTCCTTTCATACTCCAGTCATACTCATCACTGCCAACCCGGAGAATAAATCCTCCAAGCAGTGCTTTGTCCTGGCGAACTTCGATTTTAGCACGATTTGCGCCATATTTCTTGCAAAGGAACGCCTCCATTCCTTTTTTCTGTTCCTCCGTCGGAGGCTGAATACATGTCAGAACTGCGTTCAGAACCTGATTCTGTTCATCACAGTATCTGTCATATGCTGTGAAGATATCTTCGATCAGATCCATTCTCTGATATCTGCACGCTACTTTAAGGAAATTTTTTATCTCCTTTGGAAATACTCTGTCTACCACATTCATTTTTTTCTGAAGTTCAATGGTAGGATTCGCGAAAATCTCGTGAAGCTGCGGTACTTCCTCAAAAATCTCACGTGTTTTCTGTACAGCTTCTTTTGGGACACCTACTTCATACAGGACACGTGCATATCTGATTGCTGCCATTGGGCAGTAAATCTGACTCTTACTTGTCTGTGTTTTCATCTGTCCCACCTACTTCTCCCAAAAACTGGTCATAAATGTTCTGCTCTTTGTCTCCCACGATCTTCTCAGCGGATGCCATAGCCAGTCCTGCAATCTGAGTCTGAAGATCTTTCATTGTCTTCTCACGCTCAATACGTACATTCTCTTTTGCAGCTTCCAGAAGATCTCCGGCCTTGCTTCCTGCTTCACTTACGATGCGGTCATACTCTGTCTTAGCCTCTGAGCGTGCCTTCTCAACAATCGCTGCTGATTCAAGCTTTGCTCCCTTTAAAGCATCTTCATATTCCTGTTTCATCTTCTGCGCATCACTCTGTGCATCCTGTGCACCCTGAAGACCATCTGCGATCATCTGTCTGCGCTTCTCCATGATATCACTCACCGGTTTGATTAGAAAATGTCTCAACAGGAGGAAGAGAACAATAAGGTTGATAATGGTATAGACAAGGTTCATATTTAACTGAAGCACCTTTTACACCTGCCTTTCCTGTTATCTGCTTCCATCATTTTCATAAGATTCTTTTCGTTTCTTATTTCAGGAAGAAGATGATCAGGATACCAATGATGAAACCGTAGATAGCTGTTGCCTCTGCAAGAGCACATCCAAGGATAAGGTTCTTACTGATCTTGCTTTCTGCCTCTGGCTGTCTTGCGATAGCTTCTACTGCTTTACCTGTTGCATGTCCGATACCGATACCTGCTCCGATACCTGTGAATACTGCGATAGCTGCTCCAATAGCAATAAGTGTTGACATAATTTTAATCTCCTTTTCTTTTCAATAGAATGTGTTAAGTTCTTACTCCATCTCTTCATTCATAAACAGAGATGTCAGGAATACAAATACGTATGCCTGAAGTAGGCCGTCGAAAATATCAAAGTAAAAACTGATTGGAATCGGAATGATCAGTGGAACGATTGCTTTCAAAAGTTCCATGACTACGAATCCTGCCAGCATGTTACCAAAGAGTCGCATACAAAGCGACAACGGCCGGATGACGATTTCCAAAATCATGATCGGTGCTACAATTGGAATCGGCTGTGCAAAATGCTTTGCCCAGTGTCCGAATCCATTCTTGCGGATACCTGAAAATTCAATGAGACACATACTCATGATTGCCAGGGCTGCCGTCACGTTCAGATCTTTCGTCGGAGGCTTAAAGCCAAACAATGGTGCAATTGTGTTTGAACAGGCGAGATATAACAGAACCGTAATCAGATACGGTACATAGCCCTTGTTCTCTTTCCCAAGTACTCCGACAAAGAAGTCCTCAGCGGCGCCGATACCGGCTTCGAGAGCCAACTGCACTTTTCCGGGATTCTCAACCTTTAAGTTTCTTACCAGGATAATGGATGCTATCACAAGCACTGCCATGATGATCCAGGTAACTACTACAGATTCATTGATCCCGCCAAGAACCGGAAGTGTGAACACTGTCTCACAATTCAGTTCTTCCATAAGATTGTCTGCCAGATTTCCCGTATTGCTCCCTCCCTTTCTACCTAATGTATATTGCTGTATTTTGTCACTTTTCGTATACAGCATGGCAAATGTTACTGCTTATAATCGCATTAAAACGTCATGTTCTCCGAAAAGTTGACTAAATATTACTCCCATGTTTTCTCTTTGTCAACGTTCCACTTCAACAAGTTAAATTCATAAAAAGAACACTTTTTTTATTTCAATTTGCTCTTTTTTTATTCTACGTTTTGTCTATTTTTTATTACTTTTTTAACCGTTTTTCGCTCTTATTTTAGAATCCGCTCTTTTTTTATGCGCATTTTCCACAATAAAATTGTTTTTATTTCTGTACATTTGTACGATTCAAAAAAAATTTCATAGACACTTTATCTTAATTTGTATATTAATGATAATTTTTCTCCTGTTTTTCGTATCCTTTTCAGAATAATAGCAAAAACAGATGTTACATTTTTGTTACGATTTTGTTTTCTCAAAAGAAAAGCACCCATTTTTGAACCATAGCATAGGTGTGATAAATAAAATTTAATTTTTCAACATATACTTGTTTTAGCTACGATTATGTGATAAAGTGATTGTAGCTAAGGAATGATATCATTATGATATGTCAACACAAAAAACCCCACGAGCTAGCACCTCGTGGGGTTTTTTTCTCTTTTATTTTTCAATGGTTGAGCATCCATTCAGGCTAATTGTCGCTGTCGTCACCGTCTAGCCATTTGCAAACATAATAGCCAATTATACTTGCTGCGACGGAAACAAGGAATGATATCAGTATCGACACGCCAACACCCCCTTTCTGTTGCCAGATTAGGAGCGACAACGTATGTATTATATCATATAGCTACGATTGTAATAATATATGTCAATATTTTTTCAAGCACTGATACACATATGATACCGGCAGTCCAACCACATTATAGTAGTCCCCTTCGATTCCATCTATATACGCCGCAAAGCTTCCCTGGATTCCATAAGCTCCCGCCTTATCCATCGGATCTCCGGTTGCGATATACGCACGGATTTCTTCTTCGCTCATCTCATGCACATGAACCTTTGTCTCTACCGCATGGTTAATGATTTCTTTCTCGCCTGCATTATTATAGGAAAGAATTGCAACACCTGTATAGACTTCATGTGCTCTTCCCTGAAGGCTTAGAAGAATCTCATATGCATGATCTTCATTCTTTGGCTTGCCAAGGATTTCTTCGTCACGTACAACGATTGTATCTGCTCCGATCACAATTGTATTTTTCAATTCTACTCCCTCTGCCTGAAGATCAGATGCAACATTTTCTGCTTTCATCAATGCAAGTTCTTCTACAATCTTCTGTGGTTTTGTACTTGTATAGACTTCCTCTTTATTACTTACCTTTACCTCAAATTCTAAACCGATTTGCGCAAGCAGCTCTCGTCTGCGCGGAGATGCTGATGCAAGAATGATTTTCTGATTCATTATCATTATCCTTTCCTATTATTATAATATAATTTTCACCGATGTCATTTCTTTCTTCATAATAGCATAACTGTTCAGAGCCAACCTCCAAAATGCTACGCATTTCGTCGGTGTGGCGTATCCGCCAAATAA
>ENA-OQLB01000249-OQLB01000249.1-human-gut-metagenome-genome-assembly--contig:-NODE-249-length-32114-cov-2.507269_pt1 | contig 32114 bp, 41 predicted proteins | sample MGYA00242656_ERZ504813 | MGnify/ENA primary metagenome ERZ504813 (study PRJEB26092, sample SAMD00036388) | human gut metagenome | host: Homo sapiens | study: EMG produced TPA metagenomics assembly of... | reverse complement strand
CGAATCTCACAATTCCTGATACCGAACCTTGCAAATTCATCATTCGTCATATCACAAAAATAAGACTGTATCGCTCTTGAGATCCCGTTATGTGCAACCAGAAGATACGTCTTCTGATCTGATTCTTTTTTAATATCATCGAGCAGATCATAGATCCGGTGACAAAGCTTCAGCATCGATTCGCCGCCTTCATAAGAATTAATAAAATTAGCCTTGGCCCTCTGGAACTCTTCTCCATTTCTCGGCGTACCTTCGTATTTTCCAAAGTTCTGTTCTTTCAGGCGCATTTCTTCACGCATCGGAATACCGGTTACCTCTGATACGTGTCTTGCGGTCTCTTTTGCCCTGATCAATGGTGAATACAGTATCTCATCGATCTGAATTCCCTGCTCCAGAATTGCCTGCCCCAGTTCTTCTGCCTGCTGATGGCCAAGTTCTGTCAATTCAATATCCGTTGCTCCGCAAATCTTATTCTCTACATTCCAGACTGTCTGTCCGTGTCTTGCAAAATATAAATGTCCCATTTCTGTTTCCTTTCTGCTCTTACCGCCTATATAAGTTCTGCAAGAACCGGCAGTTTCTTTTTATAAATTCTTCCCGAAAAATGCAATATGCGGCAACTCATAAAATGCCACATTCTCCGGGCAGACCGGGCGATACAATGGATCCGCCACAACGCCTTTTACATTCTTTAAACTCTGAAGTGCCTGCTCCAGTTCTTCTTCTCCACAAACTGCAATATCTCCATCCGCAAGTAATCCTTTCTTTTCCCTTAGCGGACAGATTACTCTTACAGATATCTGATATTCCGTCTCGATCACCGCTGCCAGAGATTCCATGATCACTGGTTCGCCGATTAATATGATCTGATTTTCTGAACTTTTTTCCGACTCGTTTCCTGTCAGGCCGATATGCTTCCTTTTTTCGAGATATGCTACCTGCTTTTTTTTCTTCTATTGCATTCAACAGAGTTTCATAAATCCCCGAATCGGTGTACCGGTCACATAAGGCGTCCCGAATCTTTCCTGCAATATTTCCGCTGCCCGGAGTCCCGTCGAAGAGACCACCAGATTCACCTCTGCCTCCGGTGCACGCGCAAGATCTTCCAGTGTATCTCCCATCGCCCAGGTCGATAACACCTTCCATCCTGCCTGTTCCACATTCTGTATCAATGCATCCACATGCTCCTGTGGTCCGAAATCGAGCGGTGTCACACCAAGAAGATTCACGCTCTTTGGCGTCACTTCTCTCTTTCCTTCGATACGTTTCGCAATCTCTGCAAGTGCCATTCCAACACCATATACATAATCATGCATGCCATTTGTCGGAACGGAAAATGCCGGAATCCCGAGATCTTGTTCCAGTATCTTGGCAATTGCTTCAAAATCTGTCCCATTCATATAAGGAATCGGAGAGCCCGCAAGTGCTATAAATTTCGGCTTTAATTCTTCTGCCGCAATCTCAATATCGCAGATCAGTTTCTCATCATTTCCCATAACAGCATCGATCTCCGTAAGTCCCGAGATATAGATCATGCTGTCCTGGTCATACCAGCGGATCTCATCGTGTGTATTATATGTAGAATTACAGCCGGACGGATCATGCATCACTGTCATCCCGCCAAGTTCATAGAGTGCCGAGCAGACACCGGATACATCCGCTGTATAAATTGGTATGATCTTATAACTTCGTTTCATATGCAGCTTTCGCACCCCCAACCTTTCCGGATGATCAGATCTTCCGGATCTTTTTCTTCCTGCCAGGCTTCTATCATCAATCCTGCCACTTTCCGGATTCCGTCAAATCCATACAGACCGGCACCTTCCACCAGATTGACAAAATGCTTCGTTCCTGTAAACCACGCCGCTTTCTGTCCGATTGCCAGTATATTTTCTTCTTTCCTCGGACGTACCCGCATCTCTGGTGGATCGTCGGCTCATATGAAAGGCCAGGATATTGTTGTTTCAGCCACTCAAATGTTGCTTTTTCTTCCGGATTTACCGCATCCAGATAGATTCTTGTCACAGAAAAGCCATGTGTCAGTAACAGCTTTGCAAGCTCCAGCGGTCTTGGATGAAATGTGTGATCGATCATGATCTGTGCATCTCCGATTATTTGTCTTGTTTTTTTCAAAACTGCTTCACACAATGCAATCTCTCTTTCTATGGTCTCATCTATCTCAGCATCTCTTACACTTTCCGTAACCGTCTGCTCCAGCATTCTCCATTGTCTGATGATTTCTTCATAATCAAAGCTTCCCGGAAGATATAACGCTTTCTTCCCAAGCCTCTCTGCCTGACTTTCCAGTCCATATTTTCCAGGCGGATAGCATGCTATGAATATTCTACTGTCTGCAAGGTTCTCATAAGCTTTCCATGAGTCACAGGTCGGAAGTTCTCTCACTTCTATATTCTCTGCCTTCAACAAACGTTTGATATCACTCGTCTCATCCAGCGCAAAATCACTGCCTAAAATTGTCACTGATCTTTCTGAATCAGACTTCCCTGTATTTCTTTCCGGAAGTGCGTCGTAGATCGACTTCCGAAGCTTCTGATCCGGCGTCAGTCCGTGCTTCTGCATGATCGGATCCATATAGCAGCGGATGAAAAAGATCTCCGGAAATCTCGCTTCCAATTCTTCATATACCCGTTCCAGATCACATCCCAGGAAATGATGCAGGCATACTGTAAATAATAATACCGCCTTCGGATGATCGCCCCGTTTCTTTAATACATCTGTCACTCCCTCGATCGTCACATCTTCCAGATTACCATTCAGAAGATCCTCTTCTTCCACAGTCACAAAGGAAAACCGGCCTGCGGCATTCATCTCGCTGCCGTCAGGACAACTCCCCGCATACAGTTATCCGCACAGACATAGATCTGGATCGCTTCCGGAAGAAGCATTCCTGTATGGACAATATTCCAGTTCCCATGCGCCGGGGAATTGAATTCCAGACCGCTTGATTCTCCGGCTTTCTTTAACATTTCCATCCCTCCCCGGATTCTTTTGACAACTCATAGATTGCTTCCGCAAGCTTTCTATATTCTTCCGCCATCTCACTGCCTGGGAAACACTCCATGACCGTCTTTCCTTCTTCTTCCGCTTCTGCCACAAGTTCACTGTGAGATAATGTTCCTATCACCTGTGTCTTGAAATCATCTGCCAGCTCTTTTACCTTCTCTTCTTCTCTTGCCACATTTCTGCGATTTAAGATAATCCCTCCAAGAGACGCATATCCACGGGTCTTGAAATTCTCCACTGCCATCGCAATATTTGCCCCGGCATGGATTGCCATATTTTCTCCCGAAGTGATGATAAAGACTTTATCCGCATATCCTTTCCTCATCGGCATAGAAAATCCACCGCATACAACATCCCCGAGTACATCATAAAGTACAACATCCGGCTGATATGCTTCATATGCTCCTGTCTCTTTTAACTTTTCCAGTGCCGTGATAATCCCTCTTCCTGCACATCCAAGTCCCGGTGTCGGACCACCTGCCTCTACACAGATCACACCCTGATAGCCGGTCCGCACCATATCTTCTAATCTCAGATCCTGCTTCTTTTCCCGGAAGAGGTCCAGTACAGTCGGCACCGCTTCCCCGTGTCTTAATGCAATCGTCGAATCCGCTTTCGGATCACATCCGATCTGCATCACTTTCAGTCCTTTTTCTGCCAGTGCCACAGCTACATTAGACACGGTTGTTGATTTTCCGATCCCGCCTTTTCCATATACTGCAATCTTAATCATACTATTTTTATTCTCCTGCTTTCGTAATAATATTCGAATACGCCGTCTTCGTGGATATCCCGCTCAGACGACCGATCTTGCCGGATAAACGTACTGATCACATCCTGCGGTGCATCAATAGCAATACTGATAATATTGATACCTTTTTCCCGATATGGAATTCCCATTCTTCCGATAATATACTGTCCTGCCTCATGAAGCAGATGATTCAATGTCTCGATCGCTTCCGGATTTTCCACAATGATAGAAATAACTGCCACTCTTGTATCCATTGATACCCTCCTAACAGATGCGCGGCAGTAATTCCCCGCCCGGCTGCGGAAGTAATGCCTGCGTTCCGATCTCCGTCAACATCACTACTTTTCCCGGCTGCTCTTCGGTCACTTCACCGATAATTGCCGCATCCTGTGAATATGGACATACTTCAATGCATCCACGATCGTCTGTGCCTGTTCTTTCGGCGCCATGATCACAAGCCGTCCTTCACATGCAAGATAAAGCGGCTCCAGTCCAAGCATTCCACATACGCCTCGTACCTCTGGTGCAACCGGAATCCTCGAAGCATCCAGACGAATGCCTACCTGGCTCTGTCCTGCAATCTCATACAGCACAGTTCCGACTCCGCCTCTGGTCGCATCACGGATCACATGCAGTTCATGCGTTGCATCTATCACTGCTTTTACATTACCCAGAGTGGTGCACAGTCACTCGTCACATCCGCATCGATTCCAAAATCTTCTCTCGCAAGAAGGATCGTGCATCCATGTCTTCCTATATCTCCCGTCACAATGATCGCATCGCCCGGTTTTGCAAGATTTCCCGCAACTTCGACTCCATCCGTGATCTCACCGATACCTGTTGTCGTGATAAAGACGCCGTCCACCTGCCCTTTCCCTGCAACCTTGGTATCTCCCGATACAATCCGGACTCCGGCTTCTTTCGCCGTCTTCTCCATTGCTTCTGCAATCTCTTCCAGTTTTCCATCGGAAATCCCTCTTCGATCACAAATGCACAGGTCAGGTATAATGGTTTTGCTCCCATACATGAAAGATCATTGACCGTACCGCAGATGGAAAGCTTTCGATATTTCCTCCCGGATAGAATGCCGGTGATACGATAAATCCATCCGTAGATACTGCCATCTTACCGGCCGGAGGTGCCAGGACGGCTGCATCATCCGCAGTCAGATCCGGATTATCAAAATGTGCTTTGAAGATCATATCGATCAGCTCTGACGTCTGGCGTCCTCCTGCACCATGTGCCATCGTCACAGTTTTCCCCACTAATCTTGCTTTTCTTGCTTCGTTATCCACATACTCGTTCATTTTGTCCACTTCCTTGCTATTTTCCGTCTGTTTTTCTTATTCTCTTCCATACATATAATATGCTGAACAGGCTCCTTCACCGGATACCATACATGCACCTACCGGATGCTGCGGTGTACAGACCTTTCCAAATACTTTACAGTCGGATGGTTTACATTTTCCCTGTAATACATCCCCGCATCTGCAGGCCGGATTCGCCCTTCCTTCCATCTTCGGAACCTGATATTTCTTTCTGGCATCATACATACCCCATTCATCACGTAAACGAAGTCCTGATCCCGGTATGATTCCGAGTCCTCTCCATTCACTGTCACATGCTTCCATCAACGTATCCACCAGTCTCTGCGCTTCTTTACTTCCTTCTTCTGTCACTACACGCGGATAACAATTTACAAAGAAAGGTTTCCCTTTCTGAAAATGTGTCAACGCAACTGCCAGTGCAGTCAGAAGTTCTTTTGCCGTAAAGCCTGCCACCACACCGCTTACACCTTCCTGCACCAGTTCTTCACAAAGCTTTGTTCCTGTGATCGCATTGACATGTCCCGGATATAAGAAAATGTCTGCGCTTCCTTTTAATGCTTCGTATGCCTGCGGCATCGTTTTATTTGCGATCAGCATGGAATAGTTCGTGATTCCTTCTTCTTTTGCTTTTTTGACAGACAGACATCCCGCCGGAGTCGTCGTCTCAAATCCTACAGATAAGAATACAACCTCTTCTTCCGGATGTTCTTTTGCATATTTTTCCGCATCGGCAGGTGAATAGACGATATGGATCTTCCCGCCTTCGCTTCTTGCATCTGCCAGACTCTTCTTACTTCCCGGCACACGCACCAGATCTCCGAATGTACAGATTGTCACACTCTTTTCCAGAGCCAGATAAACTGCCTCATCGATATAACTTACCGGTGTGACACAGACCGGACACCCGGGACCAGAGATCAATTCTACCTGCTTTGGAAGAAGTTTGCGGATACCCAGACGGAAGATTTCATGTGTATGTGTCCCGCATACTTCCATGATCCGGACTGCAGGGCCGTCATATCCTTCTATGATCTCTCTTGCCGTTTTCTTTCCTTCACTCATTACAGAAGTTCCTCCATCAACTGATCTGTCTCACTGTCATCTTCATCGGTAATTTTTGCAATGGCGATTCCTGCATGCACCATTACATAATCTCCCGGTTCCAGATCTTCCAGTAATTCTGAAGAGACCGATCTTTTTGCACCCCCCGCGTCTACAACTGCCGTACCATCACTGATACGGACTACTTTTGCTGATAATCCTACACACATGTTATTTTCCCTCCTGAATATACTGCATGGCATATGCTGCCTGCCCCAGTGCGATCCCGCCGTCATTTGCCGGGATCAGGTGATGTCTGAGTACGGTAAAATGTTCTTTTTCCAGACCTTCTTCCACCATTCTCAACAACAGCCGATTTTGGAATACACCGCCGCTTAATGCCACACAATTACATTTTGTTTTCTTTCTGATCTTCCTACAGCCACAGATTATAAGATCTGCCAGCTTTTGATGAAAGATATAAGCTAATTTTTCTGCCTGAATGCCTTCTGTTTTCTTCTCTGCCAGATATTTTATAAGGCTTCCTGTCTTCATAATCAGCCTGTCTTCCGGCTCTTTCTTTTCTTCATCCGGATCGCTTTCACCATCTGCCGGCTCATCAATTTCCCAGATCTCTTTCTCATAAGCTTCTGCGGCAAATTCAAGTGCCATCGAAGCCTCCCCTTCGAACGTAGACTTCGTCCGGATTCCGAGAATTGCACTGACTGCATCGAACAGACGTCCCGCACTGGTCGATGTCACAGCATTCATTTTCCGATCCGCCATGGCAAGAAGCACTTTGCATTCCGGTTCACTGCACAGGTTAATCTTCTTTACAATCTCCATTGTCTGCTCTTTATCCTGTGTCTGCTGATAGATCAGTGAAACTGCAATTCGCCATCCTTCTTTAGCAGAAATGTCTCCTCCGATCTGAAGAAATGGTTCGATACTTCCCATCCGTTCAAATCCGTGATAATCTGCAAGCAGAAGTTCGCCTCCCCAGATGGTTCCATCTGTACCATATCCGGTTCCGTCGAATGCAACGCCGATCACCTGCTCTTTCCGGTCATTTTCTGCCATACAGGATAAAATGTGTGCATAATGATGCTGGATCTTCACGACTGGAAGTCCCAGTTCTTCTGCAACGACTGTCGAGTTGTATTTTGGATGCAGATCACATGCTGCAACTTCCGGTTCTACCTCCAGAAGTGTCTCGAATCTGTGGATCGTCTCTTGCAACGCTTTGACAGTACGGAGATCTTCCAGATCCCCTACATACGGGGACAGATAGAAACGTCCATCCACTCCGATACAGAACGTATTCTTAAGTTCTCCGCCTGCGGCCAGCACCTGTCCTTTCCACGGCATTGTCACCATCGTCGGAAGCGGTGCATAGCCTCTGGAGCGCCGGATCATATAAGGCTCTCCCTTATAAAAATCCATCACCGAATCGTCCGCCCGGATCCGGATCTTCCGGTCATGAGAAAGGATCAGATCACATAGTTGTGACAGTTCCTCCACCGCTTCTTTGTCATCCCTGCAGATCGGTGCACCGGAGGTATTGCCGCTCGTCATTACAAGATAATCCGGCATCTGGATTCCATCATCATATTGGAATAACAGCATCTGTACCGGAGCGTATGGGAGCATGATGCCGACTTTTGGATTCCCCGGAGCGACAGACTTGCAAAGACCTGTACTGTCTGCAGATTTTTTCCGTTTTTCAAGTAACAGGATCGGCTTCTGGTGTCCATCCAGGATCTCCTCCTGTACTTCATTTACCAGACATTCCTGCTTTACCGCTTCCACATCCCGCGCCATCACGGCAAACGGTTTCGCCGGACGTTTCTTTAATGTCCGCAATCTCTGTACTGCTTCCTCGTTCGTCGCATCACAGCAGAGATGGAATCCGCCGATTCCCTTGATTGCCACGATCCCGCCATCATGAATCATTTTTCTTGTGGCAATGATCGCAGCTCTTCCCCGTTCTTCCCTGCCGGTCAGATACACTTCCGGACCACAATCGTTGCAGCATACCGGCTGTGCATCATAACGCCTGGTCGCCGGATCCTCATACTCCGAAGCACAGTCCGGACACATCGGGAATTCCTTCATGCTAGTCCGTTCCCGGTCATATGGAAGTGCATCCAGGATCGTAAGTCTGGGACCGCAGCAGGTGCAGTTGATAAATGGGTGCAGATAACGCCGGTCTTTTGGATCGTACATTTCTTTCTTGCATTCTTCGCAGATTGCAATATCCGGAGAGACAAAGATCTCCCCTTTTGTCTTCTCGCTTTCTATGATCTGAAAATCATTGAATTTCCCGTATTCTTCCTCTTTTACATCTTCTGTATTGATCTTCAATATGGCAGCTCTCTTCGGCGGCTGATTTTCCAGTCTCTCCAGAAAATCTTTTACACATTTTTCCTCTCCCTGTGCAAAGATTTCCACATAGGGACCTTTGTTACACACACTTCCGGTGATTCCGGCAGCCGCTGCATGACGGCTCACAGTCGGTCTGAAGCCGACGCCCTGCACAATTCCGTAGACACGGATTTTCTTTGTTATCATCCGTTTCTTCCCCCTGTCTAAAACATTCATAGGTTTCCCATATATTCTGCTTACACGTTAAGCTTTCCTGACACTGCAAAATGCGTCAGCGGAATAAATGTCCCTTCAAATCCCGGAATCATCCGCTCCATACACGGATCTGCAAAGATCACATCATATCCTTCTTTTTCCACCAACGAAATGAAATCATCCTCTTCTTTCAGACTAATATCATCTGCGGCATCAACATTCAGATCCGTTAAAATCTCCTCTTTCCGCATGAACCATGTCGCTGTTGTGATTGCTTCTTTTTCCCCGGTTCGTTTTTCGATCTCCTTACGCACTGCATTTGCAATCACCTGCTGCTGTACGATCAGGATCTTCTTTCCTTGATAATTCACTTCCGGCACAAGTTCTGATGCCAGTGGATAGGCAATCTCATATGGTGTTCCGAACTTCTTTTGCAGATACTGCGCTGCTTTTAATGCTGCCGGAGATACGACCACATTCTTCGCTGCCAGAGAAGCATTTCTCACTTCATCCAGTCCGTCTCCCATACCATAGCAGATGGCACGCATTCCCTGGTCTGCATATACTTTCCGGATCTTATCTGCTGCCTTCAGGTCACTGACATCCTGCGGAGTCATGCCGATAATCCCGATACGTGGTCTGTCTTTATCATTCATATCCTCAGACTCTTCATTCTTGTCACTGAATTTCTCGAACAATGCAAGATATGCCTTTTCTTCTCCCTTGTCATACAATTCCATGCCATCTGTATTCACCGTCAGTACCGGAAGTTCTGTCTTTCTTCGCCAGCATCCGCTCCAATGCCCGATAATCCGTCCCGATCACTGCGGGAACCGGAGTCCCGATCACTGCTGCAAATGTCACATCCAGCTTTTCTGCCGCATCTGCAAGTTTTGCAACCAGTCTGTCGTCTCTTCCAAGGATCGCATCCATATCACGAAGTCCCGCACTGAATACCGCACTTCTGGTTTCAAACCATCTTGGCTCATCGAAACCGCACACATTTCCCGTACATCCACCTGCATCACAGATGACCAGCATTCCGCCAAGTTCATATAACACCGACACTGCTCCCGACTGATCTGGTGCAAATGGTGTCAGATATTTTCTTAATCCTTTCATCGCCTACACCTCCAACAGTCTTTCGCACAAATGTCTCACACCCGCATATCCGTACGGCTGCACTTCTTCGTTCCACATCACGTTTTTCACATCCGGATGATAGTAGCAGGCATCTTTTCCAATTGTAATTGTAACCCCGCTCTCTTCCGGATCATAATACAGCATGGTTGGTTCCATATTGGAAATACTTTTGTCTTCGGACTCAATTCAGATAAATTCTTCAGGTATACAAAATTCTCGGCGGTCAGCGTTCCATAGATCTCAGCCACCCGGAAGCCATACTTTACAAGCGCCAGTGCCAGTTCGAACGGATCCCCGTTCATACATTCCCCGATGGCGAAAACTGCATCCGGCTTCGCAGATTTCAAGCATTTTACTGAATCAAGTGCAGCAGCCTCCGCTTCATGATCTTCGAATGGAATCCCCAGAACATTTCCCAGTGCCTGATACTGCTTCGTTATCTTATCAATCTGGTACAATCTCCGAAGTTCGATAAACGGAATCTGCAATTTCTCATGAAAATCTTCCGCTGCGAATCTCGCTTCCGGATGTAATACCAGATTAAAATTCGCCTCTGCCATCGTCTGGTACTCTTCGTAATCCTTGCATCTGGATATCTCGTGTACCGTCTTTACGCCTGCTTTTTCCAGCATTCCGTATAACTCACAATCATCCATAAGTGGTGAGAAGAATCCCAGCAGATTCACGACATTTCCTTTTTTCTTCTTTGGTTCCAATAAAGAATATAAGGACTGACGCACATGCACCATCGGCGGCTTCCGTCCTTCTCTTGTCAGCGCATACATATAACACGGTCTGACCGGAAGTCCTGTCTTTTCTTCGGATTTTCTGCAGATCCGTTCCATATCTGTTCCAAGAAGCGCATCCACGCAGGTAATGCAGATCATCACAACCGACGGCTTCTTCTCCAGACTGTCACAGATCTCCTGTACTGCCTTTGGCACTTTTTCAGATGTCTTCCCGTTACGATATCGGTCTCATCCATCGTAAGATAAAAGAACCGGTCCTCATACTGCGGCATGGAACTGATCATGGACGTATTCCGTCCGCAGCATCCCGGTGCCACGATCAGCATAATCGAATCCGGGATCGCAAGCCCCGCTCTCTTTACACCGAATCCTTCCGCTCCCGGCGAATTAAATGCAAGCGTCGCCGGAGAACTGTAGATCAGATGCGTATTCGACCGGAACTGCTCCGGAATATCATCCCTTCCCCGCTTCTGTAATTCTTCTACCGTACAATAATAGGCAGTCCCTCTCATACCTTTTCCTCATCTTTCCATAATATTTCCGCCAGATCATAGAAGCATTTACTGATGTCCGACTCCGGATTGCCCTCGATCACCGTCTTCCCCTGGTCTTCACAACGGTTAATTTCATCACTTCTTGGAATCTCTCCCACGATGTCAAATCCATGCTCTTTTGCAAATGTCTCTACTTTTTCATTTTCATTTTCTACATTTCTGTGATTCAGTACGATTCCGAACACTCTTGCATAACTTCTGTCTTCAAAGTTCTTTACTGCTTTGGAAATGTTATCTGCGCATAGAGTGCCATCTTCTCTCCCGATGTCACGATCAGAACTTTTTCCGCATAGTCTTCCCGGATCGGCGCTGCGAATCCGCCGCAGACCACGTCCCCGAGTACATCGTACAGAACAACATCAGGCTTATAGGTCTCGAATAATTTCAGATCTTCTAATAACTGGAATGTCGCAATGATTCCTCTTCCCGCACATCCAAGTCCCGGTGTCGGTCCGCCCGTCTCGATACATAAGACATTTCCGAATCCTTCTTTTGCAATATCTTCCAGTTTCTCCGGTTCTTCGTCTTCTTCTCTCATATAATTCATGACCGGCCTTAACGGCTCCCCGCCGAGCAGGTTCATCGTCGAATCTGCTTTCGGGTCACAGCCGATCTGGATGACTTTCTTCCCCATCGTGGCAAATGCTGCTGCCAGATTGGATGTGACGGTGGATTTCCCAATTCCACCTTTTCCGTAGATTGCTACTTTTAACATGTGTGTTCCTCCTGCATGTTCTGCTTACATATTTGTTCAAATGAAAAAGAACATTTTGTATACATAAGCCGGCTCTCTTTTCGTTATCTGAAGCCGCCTTATTTTGTATACAAAATGCTCTTTTTTGTTTTTCCAATGCATAATGCGAATACATGGTATAGAAATACCATGTGTCGGAAATAAGGAAGTTCTTAACTATTCCTGCTCGGGATGCTGCCTTGCAGTCAGAGTCGTCCTTGTATATTCTGTTTCTTTTCTGCTTTCCTGTTTCTTATTATTTTATCATACAATATTATACTTGTGCATCAAAAAAAACTGTTGCTCCGTGATTTTTTATCTCTGCTATCCCTTCACACCTTTCCGATACACCATATATGAGATCGCCGCCGTAACAGCCTCCGTGATCCAGAACGCATGCCATACTCCGACCGCTCCCATAAAACGGCTGACGATGAATGCCGCCGGAATGATCACAACCACATATCTGCATAACGAAATGATCAGTGAATGCACGCCTTTTCCAAGACCTTCCAGTGCACCGCTGCAGATAACCGATACGGATGAAGCAATGAAGCCAAGACTGATGACTCTGAGTGCCACACTTCCCGCCTGCATCGTTACCGGATTCGCCGTAAATAGCCCCATCAGCTGTCCCGGAACTGCCAGGCAGATTACCGTTCCGACCGTCATCATCACGAGTACCAGGATCAGACCGTCCCGAAAGATCTTATGTACACGCTTATGCTCTCCCGCTCCGTAATTATATCCGAGAAGCGGACGCATTCCCTGCACGATTCCATTTGCCGGAAGGTACAGGAAGGTCTGCAGCTTATAATAGACTCCGAGAACGAATACATAGACTTCCCCATAGCCTGTAAGTATTACATTCAATACAGAGATCAACAGTGACGGAAGTGCCAGGTTCAGACTTGCCGGAATTCCGATCACGTATAACTTCTTCCATAATCTAAGGTCCACCTTTAGATATTTCTTTCTGTATTTCACCGGAAGCGGATTCGCGATATAAAGGATCAGATACAGCAGTGCCGCTGCTGCCTGTCCGATTCCTGTTGCAAGTGCGGCTCCTTCGATTCCCATCTTCGGGAATGGTCCGAGTCCGAAGATCATGACCGGATCCAGGATAATGTTGATGACCGCACCTGACATCATACAGGTCATCGACTCTACCATACGGCCGACTGCCTGAAATGTCTTCTCAAATACCAGTTGCCAAGATAATGCTGTGGCAAATAAAAATGCAATTCTTGAATAACGCACACCATAGTCCACGATCTGTGCATTTCCCGTAAACATCTGTAAAAACGGTCTCATTACGGCAATGCCCAGAATCATAAAACCGATCCCGTGAATGGTTCCGAGCAGCATTCCCTGTGTTGCTGCCCTGTCTGCCATCTCTTTATCCTGAGCTCCCAGGTAAAATGAGATGACCGCATTGATTCCGATTCCAAATCCGATCATCACGGCATTGACAGATTCTGCACTGGATACACCAGTGATAATGCGTCATGGCATCTTCGCTGATCCTGGCGATGAAGAAGCTGTCCACAATATTGTAAAGTGAACTCACCATCATAGAAAGCACCATCGGCAGTGCCATTGACAATATCAATTTTAACACCGGCTGTTCTTTCATATATGTCTGATCCATATAATTTCCCCTTTCTTTTTCCACATACATAACATATCAATTTTATTATGGATTTTATGATTTCTATGCACTAAAAAAGCCACATGACCGAACGCATCAGTCATGTGGCGAAAAATAGATTGCTCCAGAAAAATCCACACATGTTTTAGAGGCACATTATAGCATTATCTTTTGACGAATGTCAACCACTGATCCCGTGGGTTTTTAACAAATCTTATTCCTGTTAGATTATGTATTTGGATTATATATTATTCTCCGAGGAAATATTTACCGTATGCATCTGCTGCTTTGATCGCTGCACATACAGTCTCCGGAGTTACCTCGAATGGCATATTGTGAAGCGTGTCGTTCTCTGCACAGGCTGCCGTTGCAACTGCCATCAGCTTCTCATCTGTTACTTCTGTGATTCCCAGTTCTTTTAATGTCACAGGCAGTCCCAGTTCGATACACCAGTCGATGATATCTTCCAGTTCTTCTGCCGGAATGTTCTCCAGTACCAGCTGTGTAATCGTTCCAAATGCGACTTTCTCGCCATGATACATGTGATGGCACTCATCCAGTACGGTAAATCCATTATGAATTGCGTGCGCTCCTGCAAGTCCGCCACTCTCAAATCCGATACCACTCAGCAATGTATTGGCTTCGATGACTTTTTCTACAGCCGGTGTACATGCTCCTGCTTCCAAAGCAAGTTTTGCCTTTACTCCTTCTGCCATCAGCGTATCAAAACAGAGTTTTGCAAGTGCGATTGCTGCCTGTGTGACCTGTCCACCCGCACATGTCGTTGCTCCACTTGCCTGACAAGCTCTTGCTTCAAAGTATGTTGCCAGCGCATCACCCATTCCGGAAACAGTAAGTCTTACCGGTGACTTTGCAATGATCTCAGTATCCATCAGAACCATGTCCGGGTTGGCCGGAAGGAATAAGTACTCTTCGAATACACCAGCATCTGTATAAATAACAGACAGTGCGCTACAAGGTGCATCTGTTGAGGCGATCGTCGGACAGATCAGAACCGGTGCTTCTTTATAATAAGCAACTGCCTTGGCCGTGTCCAGGATCTTACCACCGCCGATACCGATCACAACATCACAGCCCTTCTCATTCATGATGTCTACCAGTCGGTTGATCTCATTCTTACTGCATTCTCTGTTGAAATACTCGTACACAGGTGTGATCTCGTATCCTTCAAATCCGGTATTTACAACGTCTCCGATACGTTTATATCCGGATTCTGTGATCAGTACGAGTGCTTTTTTTCCATACTTCTGAGCATATTCACCCAGCTTCTTCAGCTCACCTGCACCCTGTACATATTTACTTGGACTACATAAAATCTTTGCCATGATATTACCCTCCTGTAATCTTCACGTTTTATATGTTATTTTATTAACAATCTGGTTTTATTGTATGCTATCGATACAGTTGTGTCAATAAAACAGGAGGAAAATATTTACTTTTCTTAGTGTCAGATCACTATGCCCTGACAGTGATCTATCTCATGCTGAATAATCTGTGCCGTCCATCCGGTATATTTCTGTCTCTGCTTTTTGAAATTCATGTCCTGATATTCTACTTCAATCTCCTGATACCGGGTGCATTTTCTCACACCGGTAAGGGAAAGGCAGCCTTCTTCCGTCTCATATTTTCCGGAACGTTTTACAATCTTCGGATTGAACATTGCCATATTCATGAATCCCATATTAACGGCTATGATACATTTCTTCACTCCGATCATATTCGCTGCCATGCCGACACAGCCTTCCTCGTGCGCTTTCAATGTATCTAACAAATCCACTGCAACCTGCTTGTCCGCCTCTGTTGCCGGCTCGGATCTCTGGTTCAGGAAAAATATGTCTTTCATAATCGGTCTTATCATGCTTTGTTACTCTCTTTCGTATGCGTTTTCATATAATTATAAAATTCTTGGTGCAGCCGCTGGAATTCTTCCGGTGCATGCATCGCATGTCGGTAAAGGAATTTGTTGCCAAATTCACTCTGGTATACTCTGCTTAGAACCCCTGCCAGCATTCCTGTCGGCATATCTTTGATCATATAGAGCTTTGCCGGGCACAACATTCCCTTCTGGGCGATCCACTTCAGGTTCTTTTTCATCCGATAAGCTGTCAGCGTCATCAATTTTTCATTTGCACAGATTTTTTCCGGATGCCTGCTCTGGTAATAAGCATCTGCCAGCGGAATGATCACGCCAAGATGTGAGATCTGCCAGTGATGCATTTCCGGAACGATCTGATATGGAATGTGGCTTTTTCTAAATATGTATGCCAGTGCTTCTTCCTGCTGCTCTTTCTTCCTCCGATCTCACCGAATGTTGTCGGCTGGATTGCTCTTGGCAGAAGCTGTGCATCCAGAATCCCTCCTTCGATACAGCCGCCCGCTCCCGGAAATGCCGGAAGGATCCTGCCTTTTCCGCAGATTTTCTCCCACCTGCCATATGGTTTGATCGTATTGATCATAGTGACAACATTCGGACTTTTATTCTTACTGATATCTTCCAGTGCTTCTTCCACTTGATTCTCACGTACGGTCAGGAAAATAAACTGGTAGCGGTCATCCGGTTTTAACTCACTGATCGTCTTAACCTCAACTTTATGCGTTCTTGTCTTGCCTCTGTACCATAGACCGTGTCCCTGTAATTCTTTTAACCGCTGCCTCTTGCTAAGACTGTTACATCCAGTCCCGCTTTGGCGAATCTGGATGCGTAGAAGCTTCCGATGACTCCAGCGCCGTAGATTAGAATCCGCATGGTGTTTCCTCCTTGGTGTATATTCGTATGTTCTGTATGGTTTCTTGTATTCTTTGATATATATCTTCTGTTATAGCATCTGTTGTAATTCTAACACCCGGACTTTTGGATTTCAACATTGTTCCCGTTTATGGTACCTCTGATTGTATTCTATTTTCTGTTTTTCATTTGTTAACAATTTCTTCCTAATTCCATCACATTTTCATCACATATTCCTTCTATACTAAGAATTGTTCGAAAGAACAAACACTTTAAATCTTTTTCATAACTTTTTCCTCAGGACTGCACTCCTCCAAACAATGCAGTCCTATTTTTTTACAAAATTACCGGAGGGGACACAAAAAAAGCCACAAACTCCGTCCCCACTGGCCCATTAGAAATTGTTGTCAGAACATTTCAAAAATTAATCCTTTAAATTCACTAAAGTTCTAGTCATTTTAGCCAATTCATGTTATTATCTTAAATAAGATTTTCAACAAAACGCACAGGAAGGAGCATTTTAACAATGGACGAAAGAATTAGCCGCGTATTGGAAAAAATGAAAGAGAAAGGAATCGATCAGTTATTGGTATCTGATCCACTGAGCATCCGCTTTTTAACAGGCATCATGGTAAATCCTGGGGAAAGATTATATGCCCTGTTACTTAGAACAAGTGGAAAACATACATTATTCCTGAACTATCTGTATTATGTATCAAATACAGGATTCGAAGAAGTATGGTTCAGTGACATGGATGACCAGATCGGTGTTCTGATGGAGCACATCGATACAAAGAGTACTCTTGGAATTGACAAGACATGGCCGGCTCGTTTCCTCATTCCACTTCAGGAGCGCTGCCTGAGATGAAGACAATCTGGGGATCTGACTGCGTAGACGGTGTTCGTGCAGTTAAGAATGAAGAAGAGATTGCAATCATGAAACAGGCATCTGTTATCAATGATAAGGTTATGGAAAGAGTTGCAGACTTCATCAAAGAAGGTATGACAGAGAAAGAAGTTGCTGATTTCATCGACGCTGAGTACCTGAAAGAGGGAGCTAGCGGAGTAAGCTTTGATACAATCGTATGCTTCGGACCTAACGCTGCTGACCAGCACCATACACCAAGTGAGACAAGAACTCTGAAAGCCGGAGAATGTGTCCTGATCGATATGGGTTGTGTATGGAAAGGTTACTGCTCAGACATGACAAGAACATTCTACTGCAAGAGCGTAGATGATGAGCAGGCTGCTATCCACGATCTGGTTCGTACAGCAGTTGAGAAAGCAGAAGCTGTTATCAAACCTGGTATGCGTTTCTGCGATATCGACGCTCAGGCAAGAGATCTGATTGACGAAGCTGGATACAGTGAATACTGGAGAATCCGTCTTGGACACTTCATCGGACAGGAAGACCACGAATATGGTGATGTAAGCCCGATCAACAAGAATGTGGCTGAACCTGGTATGATCTTCTCTATCGAGCCTGGTATCTACATCGAAGGCAAATACGGTGTTCGTGTTGAGGACCTTGTTCTCGTAACAGAAGACGGACATGAACTTCTGAATGCTGTAGATAAGAAATACCGCATTGTTGGTTAATTTTAAATCTTACATATTATTTTTAAAAGGCAGGACTTCGTTTCCTGCCTTTTTATGTGCCAAAGTTTTCTGTATCTACAGAACCTGCCACCGGCAGCTTCTTCCGAACGCATGGCAATTAAAATAAGCCGAAGACATTACATCTTCCGGCTTATTCCTAATTACCATTCAAGTTCACATTTTCTATTCTATATTTTCTGACTCGGCTTTCTCTTGCTCAGCTTTTTCTTACTCAGCCTTTTCTCTACGCTCATCCAGTTCTTTTCTGACTGTCGGATAGATCTTATCAATTCCCATGAATAAGTACCAGATGATAAGAACGATCACTGTAATCACCAGTGGCAGATACAGGAACAGTCCTTTGATTGCGAAGATTGCACTTGCTGACTGAACGGCTGCTGTTCCATCATAATGTCCGGCTGCAAGAATCCATCCAAGTGCTGCTGTTCCAAGTCCGGTTCCTATCTTCTGTCCGAAGCTTGTCACACTGTAAGTAATGCCTTCTTCACGGATGCCATCTTTCCATTCGCTGTAATCTACAACATCTCCTACAATTGCAAACAGGCAGGAATACAATGCTGCATGTCCGATTCCCTGTAATACCAGACCTGTGTAAATCATTGGAAGATTAACAGGTCCTGCGATTTCAAGCACCAGTCCTGCTGCGTAGAATAAAAATCCTACAAACAGTGCTTTGATCTTTCCGAATCTTTTTGTAAATACCGGGATCAACATAATCGTAAGGATGGTCGGGATATAGTTGAACATGGTCATTGTACTGTTCAGCATCTCATCCCCTAATACGTATTTTGCATAGTAGATTCTGGATCCTCCGGTTAATCCAAGCGATGTATAGATCACTGCAAATGCAAGTGTGATCAGGATAAAGTATTTATTTCTGCAAAGGATCTTAATTGTTTTCAGCGGATGTGTCTTCTTCTTCGCTGTTGTTTCTTTTTTGATTGGTTTGTATCTTTCTTTTGTTCCGGCAAATGTTGTGATGAACATTCCAAGTGCTACGATTGCATACACGATACTCATGCATGTCCAGCCACGCTGTCCGTTTCCAAGGAAATGTACCAGTGGAATCGTGATCACGTTAATTACAAGCTGTGCGATCATGGTAAATTCAAAACGAATCGTGTTCATGACATTTCTGTCGTGCTGCTCTGTGGTTACCAGTGAAAGCATTGTATTATAAGAAAGGTTAGATGCTGTAAAGCATACCGCTGCAAGGAATATGTATACAAGTAACAGGTAAATTGCTTTTCCATTTGCACCAAGGTCCGGTACTGTAAAGATCATGATCAGGCTGATGACCAGCGGTGGCGCACTCCAGAGTACCCACGGACGGGCTTTTCCCCATCTGGTGTTCGTCTTATCTATAATGATTCCCATAAAAAGATCCGATACGCCATCGAATAATCTGGCGATCAGCATCAGTGTTCCTACTACTCCTGCAGCAATACCTGCCACATCAGTACAATATATCGTCAGGAAAGAGGCTACCGTTGTCCATACCAGATTTGCTCCGATATCACCTACTCCATAACAGATTTTCTCTCCCAGAGATACTTTCATTCCATCCGCATTCTCTGTGATGGCTTCCTGTGTATTCTGTCCGGCTTTTTCTTTACTCACTCCGACGGATATTTTATCAACCGCTTCCATCTTAATTCCTCCTCTTTTTGTTCTGAACCCACTATATCAGAATCCAAATTTTAAAAAGGAGCAATTTTTTCGGAAAGGAGTAATTTTATAAACTGTTATGCATTAATCCGCCTGTATTCATTTGGAAGCATCCCTTCTTCCTGTTTAAATACTTTACTCATATACTTTGGATTGGAAAATCCAGTCATTGCAGCTATCTGATTTAATTTCAGATCTGTATCCAGAAGTAATTCTTTCACATGCATGATTTTAAATTTTCGTACCGTCTCCGTAAAGGAAGTCCCCGTTTCTTTCTTTAATTGTGTTCCCAGATATTGCTCTGTAACATGAAGTCTTCTGGCTGTTTCTTCCAAAGTAATCCCGTCACTATAACATTCTTTCATAATTGTCAGTGCTTTTTGTACCAGATATTCAGAAGATGTCTGGTTGATCTGACTTATCTCGATGCTGGAGAATAATTCCATCATGACTGCTTCTATCTCCTCCCAGGAAACTGCACCTAAGATTGTCTTTAACACTCTCTGAACCATCAATTCCTCATCCCGCAATGTGCCACACTCCTTGGCTGTATTGATTATCGCATATGCGAAACGGATACACACTTCTCTGAGTTCCTGTGGACTGTGTACTTCTATGCGTCCATATTTCATGAATTTCTGAAAACAACCGGTAAATTCTTCTACATTCATATGTATTACTGCACTTCTGGCCCTGTTTTCCAGCTCTGCCGGATAAATGAACTGATACGTTCTCATCTGTAGAATTTTCTCGCATTCAATCAATACCCTGTCTCCGAGTATCAGATGCCAGCCACATGCCTTTTCTAATTCCAGCTCTGTCTCAGTCAGTCTGTTAAGTCCCTTACATTCCTTCCATGTAAATACGCCACGGTCATGCAGTCTTACGGAACATGCCGGTACTACCGAATGTTTTACGTATTTCAATAATTTACTGACATCTTCCTCACCATAAAAGCAGACCAATGCGGCCTGTTGTTTTTCACGAGGCAGCCAGCACAGTTTCCGTTCCGGATTGTGTTCTTTCAATTCCTCCAGAAATAATCCGACTTCTTTCTTCTCACTTTCATAATATTTTCCAAGGAAAATGTACATACAATACAGGCTGTGTCCCTGAATGATTCCATAATTATCTGCCAGCACAGCGTCCAGCCTTTCATTCTTCTCATATTCACCATCCAGGATATCCTTCAGAATCTTTTCCAATGAAAGAGAATTCTTTCCCCTCTGTTCTACAAATAACTCTTCTTTAATTTTTTCCAGCGTTTTTCTTTAGTTCTGTCAGATTCACCGGTTTTAGCAGATAATTTTCAATTCCCAGTTCGATTGCTTTTTTCGCATAGCTGAAATCCGAGTAGGCTGTAAGAATAATCACTTTTGTATAGATTCCTCTTGCCCGTGCTTCTTTCAGCATCTGCAGTCCATCCATATCCGGCATCTGGATATCCAGCATGATCAGATCCGGCATTTCCTCTTCCAGAAGTATCAGTCCTTCTGCTCCATTCTCCGCACTGCCTACGACCTGATATTCCGGACTTATCTTATTTAAAATATGTACAAGTCCTTCTCTGATCGGTTTTTCATCTTCAATAACTGCTATCTTCATCTTTTTGTTCCTCCTGCAATGGCACAAACAAATGTACTTTCACTCCACTTGGAGATACATTTTCAAAATAAATCACTGCATCTTCTCCGTAATAAAGTTTCAGACGTTTTCTTACATTCGAGATTCCAAAATGATTCTTGATCTCTTTTCCCATATTCAGGTCTTTCAACTGATCTTCTTCTATATGCCGGCCGTTGTTTGCGATAATAATATGCATCTGTTCTTCCGCTTTGGATACCTCGATCGTCAGACGATGTGCTCCTTCATAACCACGGAAACTATATTTGATCGCATTTTCCACAAATGGCTGCAGCAGCATCTTGTGAATCTTGCATTTCCCGTACGAATCTTGAATTTTAAATTCCAGTTCAATCTCTTCTCCCAGTTTTTCCTGCTGGAGAAGGATGTATTTTTCCAGCCATCCTTTTTCCGCATCAATTGTGGTAAATTCACCGGCATCATTGATCGCATAGCGCAGGATGTCCGCAAGTGCCACCAACATCTCGCTAATCTCATATTGTTCATTCTCAATTGCTTTCCAGTTGATCGTATCCAGAATATTATAAAGGAAATGTGGATCGATCTGAGCCTCTAATGCAGAGATTTCTGCATTCTTCTGCTCCATTGCCGATTCTTTTACCTGTCCGATCAAATTGTGGATACGTTCCGACATTTCATTAAATCCTTCAGATATTTCCTGAATCTCTGTACTGTCTTTTTTCTTTGACTTCAAGCTTTTTCCCGGAAATTATCTTTTTCGAGATTTTTCATTGCATCCACAATGTCATTTACCGATATCATGACCGGTTTGGTAACACGATAGATCAGAAGGACAAAGATCAGCAGAACAGCAAGCGCTACCATGATCCAGAATATCACCTGTTCTTCAATTGCTTTCTGATATTCACGAATCGACTGACATAAGAGGATTGACCAGCCGCTTCTGGCATTTTTGATTGCCTTCTGATTAACCTTTGCACTATCCAAAGCCTTCTCCTGCCGGCCAAGCATCTTTGTATCTTCTGCCCCTACGATCACTCCGTCTTTCACAAGATATACTCTGGACCCTTTTCCTGCGCTTAATACCGATTCCAGTTCATCCAAATTGACAGACAGGATTACATATCCTAGATCCTCACTGATATCCCAGTAATTAACCACCTTTCTCCCGATATGAAACATACGCTCAGGATTGTCCGTATCTTTATCAACATCATAGGACAGCAGCTTTGTCTCATCCGGAATTTTTACCTTTTCCATCCATGTACTATTCACCGAAGATGACGACAGTCGGTCGTAAAATATCCGCCTCTTGTCTGAAAGCACAAGCTGGATTCCGTCAACTCCTTCATTTCTATTACAGATATGGGCAAAATCTCTTCTCATATTATATGCATCCGCTTCCGGAATTTCTTCCGAATCATTTGCATTTACTACAAGGCTCAGAAATTCTTCATCTGTTGTAATAGCATAAAGTAACGTTTCGTATTTATCCAGCGTCATATTCAGGCTCTGATTTGCTTTCTGCAAGTCAGCCTCTGCCTGATTGTTCATATTCTCTAATGTACTTGTCTTTAATCTCTCCTGCGATATCAGTGCAAAAATAGCAAGCGGAATACATGCCGTAATGATAAATGCCGGTATTAATATCTGCCGGAGATTTTTCTTTCTCTTTTTCATCTGTTTTCTGCTCCAATACTCTCTATCTTTTCTGCACTTTTGTCCAGTATAGTCTGTGAATCGTTTTCATTTACCAGGATTTCTCTTAAGGTATCCGAAAGTGTCAGTGAGATCTGCGGCCAGTTTCTGCTGATCTCTCTTGTCCTGGCATTCTGATACAGATCTATAAATGTCCCTTTTTCCTTATCATTTTCAAACTGTTGCTGCATAATCTCCTGCCTTGGTGCAAGAAATCCGAACTCATCTATGTACTCTTTCATCCGCTTTTTGTCCGCAAGAAATTTCAAAAACTGAATCGCATATTCCTTATTTTCATTATCTGCCACCGCCAGAATCTCTCCTCCGGCCACCGTAACCTGTGGATTTCCGCATGGAATCGCCGCAACACCAAATTCAAGATCCGGATTGCCTTCACGGATACTGTCGATTGCCATAGAGGAATTGAACATCATTGCGATCTTTCCCTTTATAACTGATTCGTCAGATCTCCCATCGTAAGGGAAATACTCTGCAGACTTAAGCTTCCTTCCTGCTCCATCTCTTTTAAGAATAAAAAATGCCTGCTGCCCGGTTGCTGTATTGATGCTATGGATATCTCCACCCATAGACCACAGAATCGGAAGAAACTCATACATACTTTCCTCTGTCTGCAGTGCCGTGATCGCGAAGCTTTTATCGTTTTATCACTGACCTTCTCCGCAACCTCTTTGAATTCTTCCCAATTCTCCGGAATCTTGCATCCTGCTTTCTCCAGAATCTTCTTATTATAAAACATCGCCGTACAGTTCACTCCAAACGGCTGTCCATAGATTCTTCCATCCGCAGAACATGGTGCCAGCGCTTTTTCTGAATACTCCTGTAATTCCGGGATCTCATCTGTCAGATCTGCAAATGGTTTCATCTGATGGAGAAATTGAAAATCCGAAGAATCCACCAACGCAATATCCGGCATTTTTTCTTCCGACATGGACAATGCCAGCTGTTTCTTGAAATCTTCATCCGGTATGTAGGATACCTTAACTTCTATTTTATCTTGTGACTGGTTAAACTGATCTACCAGTTCTTCCAGATGCTGCTGGTTTCCCGGGATGTCCCAGTAATGCCACAGTTCGATTTGTTTTTTCTTTATTATTTTTGTTTTCTCTTGTTTCTGGCAGCCTCCGCACATGAACATGGAAGCGATCATTACTGCACACAGGCAGACAGAAATGTATTTTCCTGTTCTCTTCATCTTCTTTCTCCAGTTTTTAAGTTCTTTTCCAGTCCTTACCACTTTTGACACTTAGTACTTCCAGCGCTTACTACTGTACCTTTATCTGTCCCAGTATCTCCCCGATCGGTGCCGCAATCGTCAACTCCGCACCAACTTCTCTGGCTGTTGCACCCTTATTGATCACCACCAAATGTTTTCCTCTGAAATAATCAATAAATCCTGCTGCCGGATAAACGATCAGGGACGTACCACCTATGATCAGCGTATCTGCTTCACTTATTGCCTTCACACTCTTATTGATCACAGCAGAATCAAGACCTTCCTCATAAAGTACAACATCCGGTTTGAGCATTCCTCCGCAGCTGCATCTCGGGATTCCGTCTGCATGTTTTACATAAGCCGCATCGTAGAATTTATGGCATTTCATGCAGTAATTGCGATGAATACTTCCGTGCAGTTCCAGTACATTTTTGCTTCCTGCCGCCTGATGAAGTCCGTCAATATTCTGCGTGATCACGGCAGTTAATTTGCCGGCTGCTTCTAATTCTGCAAGCTTACGATGTGCAGCATTCGGTTTCGCATCCAGGAACATCATCTTCTCCTTATAGAATTCATAAAATCCTTCCGGGTTCTGTACAAAGAAACTGTGGCTTACGATCTGTTCCGGTGAATACTTATACTTCTGCCGGTATAATCCATCCGCACTTCGGAAATCCGGAATATCACTCTCTGTAGAGACACCTGCACCTCCGAAAAATACAATTCTTTCACTGTCATCAATAATTGTCTGTAATTGTTCTGCTTCTTTTTCGTACATCGCTATTCCTCCTGAATTCTATGAATTTAATTTTGTATTTCTGACATATGCAGAAAAACTGCCCACAACCTGTAAAGGCTGCATGACAGTCATATTCCATCTTCTTATTTATTATTTTCTTTCTCGATCCATGCAGTCACTTCACGCAGATCTGCCAGTTCTGCCGTGATTCCTTTCTTTACTTCTTCCGGCACAACCGCCACATCCGGTACATAGATCGTATATCCGCCTGCTGCCTTCCCGGCCAGAAGTCCAGGGGCACTGTCCTCAAGAACCAGACATTCTTCCGGATTCTGTCCAATCAACTCTGCCGCCTTCAGAAAAATATCCGGCTCTGGCTTTCCATGTTCTACCATATCTCCGTATATCGCATTTGCAATAAGATGTTCTACACCGGACACATGTATCAGCCTGCTTGCACGCTTTTTCTCTGTAGAAGTCGCTATCACAGCCGGAATCTTATGTGCATCTAAGTATTCTAATAAATCCCGTAATCCTTCTTTATGCGGAACAGAGTCTTTTGTCACTTCATCGAAGTACTCATGCTTCATTGCCCTTGCTTCATCATAATCCAGTCTGTCTCCAAAATATTCTGCAAATTTTTTTCGGATTGATTGTGGATTTCTTCCCCTGAAAGAATTTGTCAATGCAATCGGAATGTCTACGCCAACTTTTTGCCTGCATAAATCCATCCTTTTGTAGAAAGGCATTCTGTATCAAACATCGTTCCATCCATGTCAAAAATTACACCTTTTACCATATACTCTTATGACTCCTTATTCTCACTATACCCGGTAAAGAATTCAGATAATGCATCCAGTGTCTTCACAAGTACCGGAAGTTCGGTATCATCCAGTTTGTCCAGGATAGCCTGTGTCATCTGTCTGTGGTAATCTTCGTGATGATGGTAAGCCTTTACACCTTTTTCTGTCAGCTTGACAAGAACGACTCTTCTGTCTTCTTCACTGCGGTGACGCTCCACATATCTTTTATTCACCAGACTGTTCATGCAGTCGTAAGGGATCCTACCGTAATATTCAGCTTTCTGGCGATGGAAGACATATTATTTCCTTCTCCGAGTCCGATTGCTTCTATTACATGCATATCATTATTTGTAAGATCCTTGAACTCGTCCGTAATAATCGCCTTTTCTTCCAGCTCCCATATTTCATTGATCAGACTGACCAGTATCTGATTGATCATCTTATATGCGTCATCCATTCCCATCTTCTGTAATTTCCTTCACTTTAACTCTTCATTCTTTACTCTTGTCTTTTATTATACCCTTTCTGGCATCAGAGAATCAATAACTTCTTTCACAGTTTCCAGATGATCTGCTCTGTATGCATATGCCCCGCAGAAAAGTAATGCATCATCGACATTTCCCTTTGCGGCATTGATCAGTGCTGCGTAATACAATATGGTGTCGTTCCCGGATTACAGTGTTTCAGACAGCGGTAACAATGTGCGGGAGCATCCTGCCCTGTTCTTTTACTTTTTTCATAAAGGGATTCAGAATCGCACGTCCCGGCATTCCCACAGGACTTTTTACGATCACAATATCTTCTTTTCCAGCATTCAGATATGCTTCTTTATAGCGGATGTCTGCGTCACATTCTTCCGTTGTAACGAATCTGGTTGCCACTTGTATCGCATCTGCCCCAAGGGAAAATGCATGTGCGGCGCTTTCGCTGTCATGAATTCCTCCACCGATTGCTATCGGAATCTTCTTTTCGTATTTATCCGAATAGTTCTGTATGATTTCTTTGATTTTCTGAATCTCCTGATCGTATATTGCCTGTCCTTCATATTCATCCAGCTGATCTTCACGAAATCCCAAATGTCCCCCGGCAAGCGGTCCTTCGATCACTACCAGATCCGGTATTCTTTGATATTTTTTATCCCAGTACTTTAATATGACATTCGCCGACTTTGCAGTAGATACGATCGGCGCAAGCAGAATGTCCGAATCCCCCACATATTTCGGAAGTTCCGTCGGAAGTCCCGCTCCCGATACGATCAGATCTGCGCCTGCTTCTACCACCGCATGCACATATTCTTCATAATGCTCCATGGCAACCATCAGATTAAATCCTATGATTCCATTCGGTGCCAGTTTTCTTGCTTTTTCATATTCCGATTTCACCGCTCTTAAGTTTGCTTCTAATGGATTCTTTTCAAAATCTTTTTCTTTAAAGCCGGGTTGAGCGGCAGAGATAATCCCTATGCCGCCCTCTTTTGCAACTGCTCCGGCAAGATTTCCAAGGCTGATCCCTACTCCCATACCGCCCTGGATAACCGGAACTTTTGCCATCTTTGTTCCTATTTTCAATGGTTGTATTTCCATATCTTTTTTCCTCGTCATATTATAGAATCTATGTGTTCATACCTATTACATATTTCTGAAGCGCTCGTATCTATGTCTTATCAATTCCTGTTCTGACATGCTTCCATATCTCATCAGAAACTCTTCTATTGCTTCATTTATCTGCATGATCACAGAATCCATATTCTGAACCGTATATGTTTCCGGTTCTGCGAAAACACGCTCTACGATTCCCTGTGCTTTCAAATTCTCTGCTGTCAGCTTCATCACTTCTGCGGCTTCTTTTGCTTTAGAACTATCTTTCCATAGAATGCTTGCGAATCCTTCCGGCGAAAGAATCGAATAGATAGAATTCTCCAGCATCCACACTTCATCCGCAGTTGCCATCGCAAGTGCTCCACCGCTTCCGCCTTCACCGATAATGATAGATACGACCGGAACCTTTAATCCGGACATCTCATAGATGTTTCTGGCAATCGCTTCTCCCTGTCCGCGCTCTTCTGCTTCCAGTCCGCAGACGCTCCCGGTGTATCGACCAGACAAATGACAGGTCTGGCAAATTTTTCTGCCTGTTTCATCAGTCTTAATGCTTTTCGATAACCTTCCGGTTTCGGCATGCCGAAGTTTCTTTCGATATTTTCTTTCGTATTTCTTCCCTTTGCCTGTGCGATCACCGTTACCGGCATACCATGGAACCTTGCCACACCGCCAATGATTGCTTTGTCATCCGCAAAATATCTGTCACCGTGGAATTCTACAAAGTCTGTAAAGAGCGCATCAATGTAATCACTTCCTACAGGACGGTCTTTTCGTCTGGAAAGTTCTACTCTCTGCCATGCCGTTAATTTTTCTTCTTTCCTTCCGTCTGCCACAAGATCCTGAGCACATTCTTTTCTATTAAAATCTGTTCCTTTTCCATTCTCATGAAGTGCAAGGATTTTAGAAAGTACTGCTTTCATCTGCGGACGTTCTACAATGGCATCCAGGAACCATGTTCCAGTAAGAACTCTGCTCTTTGGAATCCCTCCGGAAGCTTTTGGCCGATGGTCTGCTCGATCACTCTTGGGCCTGCGAACCCGATCAGAGCTTTTGGCTCTGCCAGGATCACATCCCCGAGCATCGCAAAGCTTGCGGTTACTCCGCCAGTCGTGGGATCAGTCAGTATGCTGATATAAAGAAGTCCGGCATCACTGTGTGCTTCAGTGCTGCGGATGTCTTTGCCATCTGCATCAGAGAGACGATTCCCTCCTGCATACGGGCCCCTCCGGAGCAGGCAAATAAGATGACCGGAAGTCTTTCTTCTGTTGCCCGCTCTACTGCCCTTGCTATCTTCTCTCCAACTGCTTCTCCCATGCTGGCCATCAAAAATCTCCCATCACAGACTCCGATAGCCGTCTCACGGCCGTCAATCTTTGCTTTTCCTGTTATGACTGCTTCTGAAAGCCTGTCTTTTCCTGCAGTTTTTCCAGTTTTTCTTCGTATCCTTTGTATTCCAGAGGATTCCCTCCCTGAAGATCAGAATCCCACTCTTCAAAAGAACCTTCATCTGTGACCATCTCGATCCTTCGTCTCGCATGCACGCGGAAATATCCCCCGCACTTCGGACAGATGTAATGATCTTTCTTTACATCCTCTGCAATAATTGCTCCTCCACACTTGTTACATTTGCGGAGTAATCCCTCCGGTACTTCCGGTCGTCTGGTAAATGTAATATAATTCTTTCTTCCGACAGCAATTCTGGTTTTCTTAAATACGTTGTCCAGCTTCATCAGCAGTCACCTCTACAGTCTTTCAATAAATTCAATATCTATATTTCCCTCAATGTAATCCGGATGATTCACAATTCCATACTGATAATCCACATTCGTGTCAATTCCTTCTATAATGACCTCACCCAGCGCACTCTGCATCTTGTGGATTGCTTCCTGACGGTTCTTCGCCCATACGATCAGTTTTGCCACCATGGAATCATAATATGGCGGAATCGTATAACCACTGTATATTGCAGAATCGATGCGAATTCCCTTTCCTCCTGGAAGATACATATCCGTAATCGTTCCCGGAGACGGGCGGAATCCTTTTTCCGGATTCTCTGCATTGATCCTGCACTCGATCGCATGTCCGGTCAGTTTAATGTCTTCCTGTGTATAGGACAACTTCTGTCCGGATGCGATACGGATCTGTTCCTTTACAAGATCTACACCGGTTACCCATTCCGTTACCGGATGCTCCACCTGAATTCTGGTATTCATTTCCATGAAATAAAAGTTCCCGGATTTTTCTAATAAGAACTCGATCGTTCCGGCATTCTCATACCCTGCTGCTTTGGCGGCTTTTACCGCCGCATCTCCCATCTTTTTTCTCAATTCATCTGACAATGCAACAGATGGGGATTCTTCAATTAATTTCTGGTGATTACGCTGGATCGAACAGTCTCTTTCTCCCAGATGGATCACATTGCCATATTTATCTGCCAAAATCTGGAACTCAATATGTCTTGGATTTTCTACAAAGTGTTCAATGTACATCGTCGAATCGGCAAATGCCATCTCGGTCTCTTTCTGCGCCGTCTGAAATGCAGATTCAAACTCTTCCGGTGTCCATGCAGTACGCATGCCTTTCCCTCCGCCGCCAAGGGCAGCTTTTATAATAACCGGATAGCCGATCTCCTGTGCCAACGCAGCACCTGTCTTTGCATCGTAGACCGGTTCCTTACTTCCAGGTATGACCGGAACACCTGCTGCCATCATCGTATTTCTCGCAACCTGTTTATTACCAAGGCTTGCAATGACTTTGGAATCCGGTCCGATGAATGTAATATTGCATTGCTCACATAATTCTGCAAATTTACTGTTCTCAGACAGGAATCCGAATCCGGGATGAATTGCATCTGCACCACTGATGATCGTTGCGCTGATGATATTTTCCATACTGAGATAGCTGTCTTTTGACGGAGCAGGACCTATGCAGACTGCTTCATCTGCAAGCTTCGTGTGCAGTGCTTCTTTGTCCGCCTCGGAATAGACCGCCACAGTCTCTATTCCCATCTCACGGCAGGCACGGATGATACGCACTGCAATCTCTCCCCTGTTTGCGATCAATACTTTTTTAATCATCTTTCCTTACACTCCTATGCTGCTTTTTGTTTATCCAACCATGAATGTCAGTTCTGCACTGACTACTACCTTTCCATCCACACTTGCGACTGCCTCGCCGACACCGACAGGCCCTTTTCGCCGGATGATCTTCGTCTCCAGACGTACCTTGTCTCCCGGAATGATCTTACCTTTGAATTTACATTTATTGATTCCGCCGAAATATGCAATCTTTCCTTTGTTTTCTTCCAGACTTAAGATTGCAACCGCACCGGCCTGCGCCAGCGCTTCCACGGTCAGTACTCCCGGCATCACCGGTTCTTCCGGAAAATGTCCGGCGAAAAATTCTTCTCTGTAAGACACACATTTATATCCCACTGCGTATTCTCCCGGTACATAATCCTCAATGTAATCCAACAGAAGAAATGGGTGGCGGTGCGGGATGATTTCTTTTATCTGATTGATATCCAAATGATTCATACTGTCCTCCTACACGATGCGGAACAATGGCTGTCCATATTCCACACCTTCCTGATTATTTACCAGAATCTCTGCGACTGTTCCGCTGTAATCGCTTTCAATCTCATTCATCAGCTTCATTGCTTCTACAATTCCGAGTGTCTGTCCTTTTTCTACTCTGTCACCAACTTTTACGAAACTTTCCGCATCTTCCGCAGGTGCTGCATAGAATGTTCCTACCAACGGGGATTCCACTACATTCCCGACAGGTGTTTCTTCGGCAGATGTTCCCGATATCTGATCTCCTTCTGCTGCTTTTTTTATCTCAGCAGCAGAAGTTGTTACCGCATTCACCGGTGCAGACAGATTTTCCGTCACATAGCATGTATTTTCTTTCTTGCTCAAATGCAATTTGATTCCTTCTTCCTCATATTTAAATCCTGTCAGATCTGACTTTGACACGGCATCTATGAGTTCGATCATTTTCTCCATTTCCATATGCTCTTTGTCCCTCCTGTGATTCTCCGCTAGCCTTCATACCGCTTCAACAATAACACTGCATTATGCCCTCCGAATCCAAGCGAGTTGGTCAGTACATAATCCACTTTCTTCTCAATCGGCGCACCAATTGCATAATTCAGGTCACATTCTTCATCTGCGGTTTCTGTTCCGACAGTCTGATGAATGAAGTTATCCTGAATTGTCTTCACACAGGTAATAAACTCTACACCTCCTGCTGCGCCAAGCAGATGTCCGATCATAGATTTTGTAGAATTGATCACAACATCCTTTGCCGCTTCGCCGAGTGCCAGCTTAATTGCACGTGTCTCGAACAGGTCATTATGATGTGTACTGGTTCCATGTGCATTGATATAATCTACCTGAGAAGGTTCGATCCCGCCTTCTTCCATTGCAAGTTCCATTGCTTTGGCTGCTCCGCTTCCGTCTTCTGCCGGAGAAGTAATGTGATATGCATCTCCCGTAGAACCGTATCCGACAAGTTCGGCATAGATGACTGCACCACGTTGTTTTGCATGTTCCAGTTCTTCCAGAACAACTACACCTGCACCTTCTCCGAGAACGAATCCATCCCTGTCTTTATCAAATGGTCTGGATGCCTTCATCGGATCTGTAGAAGTCGAAAGTGCTGTCAGACTTGTGAATCCTGCGACTCCGGTCTCACAGATACATCCTTCTGCTCCACCCGCCAGCATCACTTCTGCGTCACCATACTGGATCGCGCGGAATGCATCACCGATGCAGTTTGTTCCACTGGCACATGCTGTGACAACATTCGTGCATTTTCCTTTCAGCCCAAGCTGGATGGAAAT
>ENA-OQLB01000248-OQLB01000248.1-human-gut-metagenome-genome-assembly--contig:-NODE-248-length-32128-cov-8.032624_pt1 | contig 32128 bp, 49 predicted proteins | sample MGYA00242656_ERZ504813 | MGnify/ENA primary metagenome ERZ504813 (study PRJEB26092, sample SAMD00036388) | human gut metagenome | host: Homo sapiens | study: EMG produced TPA metagenomics assembly of... | reverse complement strand
TCCAACCAGCTTATCCGCAGATCGAGGGGATATTTTATATTTGGACCCGCCTATAACAGCAGGCAGTACGCCCCGAACTATCATCTGCTGGAGACGGTTCCCGCTATGACCGGCCGCATATAACAGGGGTGACCGGTATGCGCCCCTATGAGGGGCAGAAGTCGGCGTTTTGTGTAAAAAGCCAGGTCTCCCAAGCGTTTGAGGAGCTGGTGGCCAGGGCTAAATTTGATCATTTGGTGCTGAGCTACAGCACGGAGGCTTAATGACAGCCCAGGAAATTGAAAGAATCCTGAAAAAGCGGGGGCTGGAGAACAGCTACCGCAGATATGATATTCCTTATAAAAAGTACAAAAGCAAAATTCCCAGCGATGAAAGCAATTTAAAGGAATATATTTTTACATCCGTAAAAAGGTGCGCCATACCAAGGTGTATCAGATCCGGACCAATCCCTTGAGCAATAAGGCGGTGGCCACCAAAAAATACCTGAAGAGCCCCTTGAATTACATCGGTGGAAAATATAAGCTGCTGCCGCAGATCCTGCCCTTGTTTCCCAAGGAGATTTCTTCCTTTGTGGACCTGTTTTCCGGCGGTGCCAACGTGGCTATCAACGTCTCTGCGGACCGGATTGTCTGCAACGATATCAATTCCAAAATTATTGAGCTGTTCCAGACGTTTCAGTCCATGGAGCTGGAAGAAATTCTTCGGAGAATTGACCGGAATATCGAAGAGTTTCAGCTCTCCAAGGTGAACGAACAGGGCTTTTTGGAGTTTCGGGATTACTATAACCGAACAGGAGATCCGATTGATCTTTATACGCTGACTTGTTTTTCTTTTAATTATCAGTTCCGGTTCAATAACCGGCTGGAATATAACAATCCCTTTGGCGAAACCGGAGCCAGTTTCCCAGCAGATGCGGAGCAACCTGATCGCTTTTGTGGAAAAGCTGCAAAACAGCCCGGTGACTTTCGTAAACAAGGATTTTACCCTGTTTGACTTGGAGGGCCTGGGCCCCCAGGATATGATTTACTGCGATCCGCCGTACTTGATCACTACCGGCTCCTATAACGACGGGAACCGGGGCTTTCAGGATTGGAACCGGGAAAAGGAGCTTCAGCTTCTGGCGTTTTTGGATCGGGCAAATGAAAGAAATATCCGGTTTGCCCTTTCCAACGTGCTGGAGCATAAGGGCCAGACTAACGAACTGCTGCTGGCCTGGAGCAAGCGGTACCGGGTGATCGATTTGACCTCAAGCTATTCCAATTCCAGCTATAACACGCAGAGGGGAAGCAGCCGGGAGGTTTTAATTGTAAACTACGATAAGGAGGGTTTGTATGATTCATTTAATCCCCACCGAGGCCAAAAGGTTTAGAACCTTCGGATGGGTTCAAGATCCCAGTGATTTCAGAAGCCTGTGCGATGTGGTGGCAATTTTTGATGAAACCTCCCTCAAGCACCAGGAGCTTGCCGGGCAGGTGATTCCAGCCTTGGTGGAGGAGCGGGATGGCAGACAGAGACTGCTGGATGCTTTAAATCAAAGGCCGCTGCGGATTTCATACACCGATCTGGTAGGCACCTCCTTCACGCCCCGCAGCGCCGCCCGCTGCAACGGAATCGTCCAGGCCGCGGTGAGAGGGCAGGTGCGCCCCTTTATCGGCGACTGGCCGGCGGATAATTTTGTCCGCTGGGCACATGCGCTGGGCTTTCTGCGCTATGGATATCAGGGCGATGCCTTCGAGCTCACCGAGACAGGAAAAGCCTGGCTCAGGCAAGAACACAGGGAGAGGAGCTGAATTCTCAGGAAAAGGAGCTGCTCACCTCCGCTGTTTTGGCGTATCCTCCCGCGGTGAGGATCTTGAGCTTTTGGGGGAGGGAGAGGGCGCGCACCTGACAAAATTTGAGCTGGGAAAGCAGCTGGGCTTCGTAGGAGAGGATGGCTTTACCAGCCTGCCTCAGACAGTGCTGGTGCGGTCCTTGCTTCCTCAAAGGACGCCAAGGAAAAAAATAAAATGAAAACCGATTGGGATGGTTCCTCGGATAAATACGCCCGGATGATCGCTAAATGGCTGGAAAAGCTGGGCTTGGTGAAGCAGGAGGCGAAGCCGGTGACGGTTACCCTGGCCGGCAGGAAATATACCGAATCCATTGGGCAGTCCTATGTGATTACCGGATTAGGGATAACCGCCCTGAACCGAACTCTCGGCAAAAGCGGCATAAGCGGATTCCTAAAAATGTATCCTTTGAAATGATGGCGACTAAGGGAGATGACCGGGAATACCTGAGGACCGAAGGACCTGCGTGCTGAAAGCGGTGTCTGAGGGAAAGGGGAGAGTGTCTTATACCGAGATCCAAAAGTATTTGGAGGCATTAGGGCTTCAGGAGGACGAGGCTACGATTCGGGACGATGTTCAGGCCTGGCCCATATCGGACTGAATATTGCCGCCGGAGAGCGGGAATGTGTTTGGAAGGATGAGATCAATGATCTGATTCTTCCGGTGCCAAAGAAGCTTGCCAAATCCAGCCAGTCGGAGACAAAGGAAAAGCTCCGGGAAAAGCTGAGGAATCTTCCCCATGAATACCTATCGCTGGTGGATTTGGCCTATGACAGCAAGCAGAACCGTTTGTTTGAGATGAAGGTGATCGAGCTGCTGACCGAGGAATGCGGCTTTCAAGGCCTGCATCTGGGTGGAAGCCGCAGCCTGACGGCGTGCTGTATACCGCTGGGCTGACAGACAATTACGGGATCATCCTTGACACAAAGGCCTACTCCTCAGGCTACAGCCTGCCCATTGCCCAGGCGGATGAAATGGAGCGGTATGTCCGGGAAAACCAGACCAGGGATGAACTGGTCAACCCGAACCAGTGGTGGGAGAATTTTGAAAATGGGCTGGGCACCTTTTATTTCCTGTTCGTTGCCGGACATTTTAACGGGAACGTCCAAGCCCAGCTGGAAAGAATCAGCCGAAATACCGGCGTTCTAGGAGCGGCGGCGAGTATTTCCCAGCTTTTGCTGCTGGCGGATGCCATAAGGGGCGGCCGCATGGACCGGGAAAGGCTTAGGCACCTGATGTTCCAAAATGAAGAGTTCCTTCTGAACCAGGAGCTTTGAAATGCCTTGTGGCGCTTCAAGGGAAAAGCCGTGTTGGATGGTTGTGCTGTAGGCCGTCCTGTTTTTGGATAAATATGTAAAAGGGACGAAGCCTTTCCGGCTTCGTCCCTTTTCTTTTCTTTGCTTTACTTTATTCGCTGTCCGTTTTTTCCGGGAGCTGAGAAGGCTTGACAATCAACACCTTGTCAATTCTTCGGTTTTCGGCCTGTTCCACGGTAAAGCGGACGTTTTCGATATTGACGGTGGGATGCTCTCCCGGCTTGGGAATGTGGCCCAGATACTCGATGACCAGGCCGGAAACAGTGTCGTAGTCGCCTCGGGGAAGGTGATGCCCAGCAGGTCGGAAATTTCATCGATGGAGCGGTGCCATCCACAGTAAAGGTGTTGTCGTTAACTTTGTGGATTTCTTCCTCCTCGTTGTCGTATTCATCCTGGATGTTTCCCACAATGGCTTCCACCAGGTCCTCCATAGTGACAAGACCCTCGGTGCCTCCGTATTCGTCCACGATAATAGCCATCTGGGTCTTGCTGGCGGTCATTTCCGCAAACAGCTCGCTGCACCGCTTGGTTTCCGGAATAAAGCTGGCGCCCCGCATCACGTCGGTAAGCTTGGTTTCCTCCGGCATTTGGGAGCAGACATATTTTAAAAGATCCTTTACATAGACGATGCCCACGATATCGTCCAGATCCTCATGGTATACGGGAATCCGGGAGTAGCCGTTTTCGATGGACAGGTTCACAGCTTCAGAAATAGAGCTTGTATCCTCTACCGCTGTCATGTCGGTGCGGTGGGTCATGATTTCGGTGACCGTGGTGTCGTCAAACTCAAAAATATTGGCGATCATATCCTTGGCGCTGTTTTGAATCACGCCCTTCTGCTCGCCGACATCCACCATCATCAGGATTTCCTCTTCAGTGACGGTTTCCTCCGAGCGTTGGGATCAATCCGCAGCAGCCGGAGCACAAAGTTTGTGGACACGGTTAGGAAAGAGACAAAGGGCTTGAAGATCGTGGCGGTAGCGTTCAGCACGCCGATAAACCGGAACGCCAGGGCCTCAGACTTCTGCATAGCGATTTTTTTCGGCACCAGCTCGCCCAGAACCAGGGAGAAATAAGAAAGGATAATGGTGATAATCACCGTGGCCACGCCTTCCACTACAGAGGGTGAGAAGGGGAGAAAGGTCATAACGTCGGCCAGCTTTTTCGCAAAGCTCTGGGACGCAGACGCGGAAGTCAAAAAGCCCGACAGGGTGACGCCGATCTGAATCGTGCTGAGGAACCGGCTGGAATTCTTGGTGAGCTTCAGGATCTTCTGCGCTTTTTTGTGGCCCTCCTCGGCCATTTTTTGAATTTTGTTGTCATTTAACGTGATCACTGCGATTTCCGACGCGGCAAAAAAGGCGTTGACCAGAATCAGTACCAGCAGAAGGATAATCTGTATCAACGGGTCGCCGTCGGGAACAGGGTCAGCAGGCATGAATGTGTAATCCCCTTTCAATCATATAAAGTTGGTTCCATTTTACAAGATATCCCCTTATTTTGTCAAGAGCGGACTAAGTTTGTGAAACTTTTATTAAAAGGGGGTAAATTTCCCTGGAAATCGATTTTTATCCTTTACAGAAGGTTAAAAAATGATAGAATCTTATGTGATGTAACAGAGCCGACTGTTGCAAAGTCTCTTTCATGAGCTAACCTTAAAGGAGGAAATATTACATGGCAAGAAAAATGAAAACCATGGATGGTAACAACGCCGCCGCGTATGTATCCTATGCGTTTACCGACGTAGCTGCCATCTACCCCATCACCCCCTCTTCCGTAATGGCGGATGAGACGGACAAGTTTGCCGCCAACGGTGTGAAGAATTTGTTTGGCAGGGAAGTGCAGGTAACCGAGATGCAGTCTGAGGCCGGCGCTGCTGGTGCGGTCCACGGCTCCTTGCAGGGCGGTGCTCTGACCACCACCTATACTGCTTCTCAGGGCTTGCTGCTGATGATCCCGAATATGTACAAAATGGCTGGCGAGCTGCTGCCCAGCGTCATTCACGTATCCGCGCGCGCCATCACCAGCCATGCCCTTTCCATTTTTGGCGACCATTCTGATATTTATGCGTGCCGTCAGACTGGTTATGCCATGCTGTGCTCCAACAGCCCGCAAGAGGTTATGGACCTGGGCGCTGTGGCTCACCTGAGCGCCATCAAGGGAAGAGTTCCTTTCCTGCATTTCTTCGACGGCTTCCGCACCTCTCACGAAGTGCAGAAGATCGAGCAGTGGGATTACAAGGATCTGGCCGATATGCTGGATTGGGAGGCTGTGGATCAGTTCCGCCGCCGCGCTCTGAATCCTGAGCATCCGGTAATCCGCGGCACCGCCCAGAATGACGATATCTTCTTCCAGGCTCGCGAGGCTTGCAACACCTATTACGATGCGGTTCCCGAGGTTGTCATTGACTATATGAACCAGGTCAACGCCAAGATCGGCACCGATTATAAGCCCTTCAACTACTATGGCGCTCCCGACGCGGAGAGAGTCATCATCGCCATGGGCTCTGTGTGCGAATGCGCGGAAGAGGTTGTGGACTATCTGAACGCCGCCGCGACAAGGTCGGTTTGATCAAGGTCAGACTGTACCGCCCCTTCGTCGCCAAATATCTGCTGGATGTGATTCCTTCCACCGTGAAGGCCATTTCTGTTCTTGACAGAACCAAGGAGCCTGGCTCTATCGGCGAGCCTCTGTATCTGGATGTTCTGGCCGCTCTGTCCGGCACTCCCTTCGGGTGCATTCCGGTTTACACCGGCCGTTACGGCTTGAGCTCCAAGGATACCACTCCTGCTCAGATCATCGCCGTGTACCGCAACATGGAGACCGATACTCCCAAGAAGCGCTTCACCATTGGCATTGTGGACGATGTGACCCATCTGTCCCTGGAGGAGAAGGAAAACCCGGACACCACTCCCGCCGGAACCCACTCCTGTAAATTCTGGGGCCTGGGTGCGGACGGCACCGTAGGCGCTAACAAGAACTCCATCAAGATCATCGGCGACCACACCGATATGTACGCTCAGGCTACTTCGCCTACGACTCCAAGAAATCCGGCGGTCTGACTGTATCCCACCTGCGTTTCGGTCATAAGCCGATCAAATCCACCTATTATATCAGCAAGGCTGACTTCGTAGCCTGCCACAACCCCTCTTATGTAGACAAGTATGACATTGTCGAGGATCTGAAGAAGGGCGGAAACTTCCTTCTGAACTGTCCCTGGGATGTGGAGGAGCTGGATAAGAGGCTGCCCGGCAAGATGAAGAAGTTCATCGCCGACAACGATATTAACCTGTATACCATCGACGGTATCAAGATCGGTAAGGAAATCGGTCTGGGAGGCCGCATCAATACCATTCTCCAGGCCGCGTTCTTTAAAATCGCCAACATCATTCCCGAGGCTGACGCCGTTCAGTATATGAAGGACGCCGCCACCAAGTCCTATTCCAAGAAGGGCGAGAAGATCGTCGCATGAACCACGCCGCCATCGAAAGAGGCGTCAGCGACGTTCATAAGGTAGAGGTTCCCGCTCCTGGAAGGACGCCTGCGCCTGCGACGAGAAGAAGCTGGTTACCACCGACAGAAAGGATCTGGAGCAGTATGTCAACAACGTGCTGAACCCGGTCAACGCCTATCAGGGCAACAAGCTGCCGGTTTCCACCTTTATGCCTCATGTGGACGGCACCGCTCCTCAGGGCTCTTCCGCCTTTGAAAAACGCGGTATCGCGGTAGACGTTCCTGAGTGGAATCCACAGAACTGCATTCAGTGCAACTTCTGCTCCTATGTATGTCCCCATGCCGTTATCCGTCCGGTGGCTATGACCGCCGACGAGCTGGCCGCCGCTCCCGAGGCACTAAGTCCAAGGATATGACTGGCGTACCCGGCATGAAGTTTGTTATGACCATTTCCACCCTGGACTGCACCGGCTGCGGTTCCTGCGCTCAGGTATGCCCGGGCATGAAGGGTGAGAAGGCTCTGGTTATGAAGCCCATCGATACCCAGCGTCCCGGCCAGAAGGTCTTTGATTACGGCCGTACTCTGAACGAGAAGCCCGAGGTTGCCGCCAAGTTTAAGGAAACCACCGTGAAGGGCAGCCAGTTCAAGCAGCCCTTGCTCGAGTTCTCCGGCGCCTGCGCCGGCTGCGGCGAGACTCCTTACGCCAAGCTGGCTACCCAGCTGTTTGGCGACAGAATGTTTATCGCCAACGCTACCGGCTGTTCCTCCATTTGGGGTGGCTCCGCGCCTGCGACTCCTTATACGGTAAATAAGAAGGGCCATGGCCCGGCTTGGCAGAACTCTCTGTTCGAGGATAATGCCGAGTTCGGTTTCGGTATGGCTCTGGGTCAGAAGGCTGTCCGCGGCAGACTGGCTGAATATGTCAACGAGATCGCCGCAAAGACCGACGACGAGGCCATGAAGAAGGCTTGCGCTGAGTATATTGATACCTTTAACGATTCCGGCGCTAACCGGGTTGCTGCCGACGCTCTGATCGCTGAGCTGGAAAAGGCCTCCGCTTATGACTGCGAGGTCGGCCAGCTTGCAAAGAAGACCCTGGCCGACAAGGACTTCCTGGCGAAGAAATCCATGTGGATCTTCGGCGGCGACGGCTGGGCTTATGATATCGGCTTCGGCGGTCTGGATCACGTCATCGCTTCCGGTGAGAACGTGAACATTCTGGTGTTCGACACCGAGGTTTACTCCAACACCGGCGGACAGGCTCCAAGGCTACTCCGGTTGGTTCCGTCGCTCAGTTCGCTGCTGCCGGTAAGGTACCAAGAAAAAGGATCTGGCCGGCATCGCTATGAGCTATGGCTATGTATACGTTGCCAGGTGGCTATGGGCGCTGACTACAATCAGTGCATTAAGGCCTTTACCGAGGCGGAAAGCTACAATGGTCCTTCTATCATTATCGCCTACGCTCCTTGCATCAACCATGGTATCAAGGGCGGCATGGGTATCTCCCAGGCGGAAGAGAAGAAGGCAGTAGCCGCTGGCTACTGGAACAACTTCCGCTTCGATCCCCGCAAGGCTGACAACGGTGAGAATCCGTTCACTCTGGACAGCAAGGCTCCGACCGCCAGCTACCGCGACTTCATCATGGGCGAGGTTCGTTACAACTCCTTGACCCGCGCCTTCCCGGAGAGAGCAGAAAAGCTCTTCGAAAAGGCGGAGAAGGCCGCTGCTGACCGTTACGAGCATCTGGTCAGACTGCAGGAAGTTTACGGCGAGAAATAAGCTTGCCCGATAAACAGAAAGCGAAGATTTTCAAAACAAAAGCGCTTCCGGAAAACTCCGGGAGCGCTTTTTGCATATTTTTCAAACAGTGAGAGAAAATAAATTCAGATGGGCGGCTTCTGCCGTTTGGCGTCTCATAAAGAAAGGAACGTGGACTGTTTGAAAATTACCGAGCAAGAATACTCTCAGATGACCAATCAAGCGTCACCCAATTCTAAATGCTGGAGAAATGCTCTTTTCGCCTTTCTGATCGGCGGGCTGATCTGTGTAATCGGCCAGATCCTGGTCAATTTATATCAACAGACAGGCTTGAGCCTTCAGGATGCCAGGTGTGCCGTATCCGTGACCCTGGTAGGACTGAGCGCTGTTTTGACCGCCTTGCATGTTTACGACAATATCGCCAAGGTTGCCGGAGCGGGTACTCTGGTGCCGATTACAGCTTTGCCAACGCCGTGGTCAGTCCGGCAATTGAGTTCAAGGCGGAGGGCTTTATTATGGGGATTGGGGCGAAAATGTTTGTGATTGCCGGTCCGGTTTTGGTATACGGTATTACAGCCTCGGTGATTTACGGTATTATCGTGTATGTGTTCGGGCTGTATTGATTATGTACGGCTGACTTACGCTGGAGAAAGGGAAATGGATGATTTTTAAAACTGCCTTGCGGCTCGGTCAGAGGCATTAGGCTCAACTGTGCCGACGCCTGCGGTTATCTTACAGAGCTCTTATAGCACTGCACGTTATTGATTCACTTTACATCTTAACGATACGAGGAGGAAATCCTATGGGTAAAAGGATGGGACGGTATACTGTCATCATGGAGCGCAAGCCGGCGATCCTGGGTTATGCGGCGATCTGCGGGAAGAAGGAGTCGGAGGGGCCTCTGGGCGCGCCTTTGACCTAACCTATGAAGATACTACGCTGGGAGAAAAAAGCTGGGAAAAAGCGGAAAGCCGGCTGCAAAAGGAAGCGGTAAACTGTGCAATGAAGAAAGCGGGGGTGACGCTGGTGCTGTGGACTACATTTTCGCGGGAGATCTGCTCAATCAATGCATCTCTTCCACCTTTGGACTTAGAAGCCTGGGGATCCCTTTTCTGGGACAGTACGGCGCCTGTTCTACCATGGCGCAGACCCTGGCGATGTCCTCCTTCCTGGTGGATGGAGGAATGGCGAACCTTTGTGTTGCAGTCACATCCAGCCATTTCTGCTCGGCGGAGCGTCAGTTCCGCTTTCCCTTGGAATACGGAGGGCAAAGAACCCCTACCGCCCAATGGACGGTAACCGGCTCCGGCGCCGCGGTGGTGGGAAAGGGAGAGGGCGTTCCCTATGTTTCGGCGGTGACCGTGGCAGAATCGCCGATCTGGGGATTAAGGATGCAGCCAATATGGGGGCGGCTATGGCGCCTGCCGCCGCCCAGACTTTGCGGGATTTTCTCAGCGATACAGGAACAAATCCTCAGGATTATGATTTAATTCTGACCGGGGACTTGGGCGAGGTGGGAAGCAAGCTGCTGTATGAGATTTTGAGCAGAGAAAATGTATCTATTCAGGAAAACCATCAGGATTGCGGATTACTAATTTATGACCGACAGGCTCAGGATGTTCATGCGGGAGGCTCCGGATGCGGATGCAGCGCGTCGGTGCTTTGCTCGGTGATTTTAAAGAAAATGCAGAAGGGCCAGCTTCGAAATATTCTGTTTATGGCTACCGGAGCTCTTATGTCGCCGACATCATCCCAGCAGGGAGAAAGCATCCCCGGGGTAGCCCATTTGATTAATATTAGAATATAAAAGGGCAGACTGTATTATTAGCTTTGGAGCTTCTCAGCACGGAAGAAAAGAATTATAGAATGCGTTTTGAATGATAGAAAAGACGGCGGCGGTAAAATGCCTGTGGAATGGTAAAAGGCCGCCGGTTTATCCCACAGATATCCTTCTCTGCGAAGATTGAATTCATTAAAAAACACAGACAGCTTTGTAAAATGGAAAAACGTAAAATATGTATCGGTTTTGTCACGCCGCCGTCCCGAAAAAGTCACGCTTTTGGGAACGGCGGTTTCTTTGCTTGAATTGAATTTTTCAGCTTGCTATAATATAAAGAAAAGCTGTGATAAAGTGTTCGGCGGGAAAGAGGGATACTGTGGTTGAAATTCTGATTGTAGAAGATGATCCGAATATCGCGAGAACCATTGAGGTGACCATCTCCTTAGTAGGGTATGAATGCAGGATCTGCGGCGACGGCGCCGCCGCTGTGCAGGAGGTGCTGGAGCACGATTACGATTTGGTTCTGCTGGACGTCATGCTGCCCGGGATGGATGGCTTTGAGGTGATTCAAAAAATCCAAAGCAAGGGCACGCCGGTAATCTTTTTAACAGCGCTGCAGGATGTGACGGATAAGGTAAAGGGGCTGCGCCTGGGGGCGGAGGATTATATCGTAAAGCCTTTTGAGGCAGTGGAGCTTTTGGCGCGCATCGAGGTGGTGCTGCGCCGCTCTCATAAGGGCCGTGTCCAAATTGTGTATGATGATATTACCATAGATATGGACAGGCACCTGGTGACGAAGGCGGGGGAGCCTGTAGCGCTGACTCCCAAGGAATTTTCCCTGCTGGCCTTTTTTATGGAGAATGTAGACGTCGCCGTCACCAGAGAACGGCTTCTGGCCGCTGTTTGGGGGTATGAATTCCAGGGAGAAAGCCGTACGGTGGACATTCATGTGCAGCAGCTGCGGAAAAAGCTGGATTTAAGCCGCAGGCTGATTACGATTCCCAAGCTTGGCTATCGTCTGGAAAGCAGGTGAAGCCGTGAAATTGTGGGACAAGCCTTTCCTCGCTTCCATGAAGCTGTGGCAGAAGATTTTTTTAGTTTCTCTTGCGGTGGTTTTGGCGGCGGTGTGCATTACCGCCTTGTCGGTGCTGGCAAGCTATTTTTCCGCTTCCGTGGAGAGGGAAAAAATGCAGGATGTATCTTCCATGAGTATTACGCTTCCAGCCTCGCCAATACCGTTGCTTATGAACGGATTCGTCAGGGACAGATCTTACTGCCGGGGGAAACGGTGGAACAGCTCCTGAAAACGGGCATAGCCGCCCGGACAGGAACCAATACGGGAACCGCGGTTTACAGAGGGGAAAGCTTGATCGCTTCTACGCAAATGGACCATCTGTCCAAGCAACCGGAGTTTGTGAACCGGGTGCGGGAAAACGGCCAATGCCTGTCCCTGATTATCGATGTGGATGACAGAACTCTGCTGAACATTGGCTCAGGCCTGCGGCTGGAGGGCGTGGAATATTATCTCTTTACCGCCTATGACGTAACGGAAATCTACCGGATCTACCAGAATCAGCTGAGGTTTATCAGTATTGTGAGCATTGTATTTGCCATAGTCACCGGCGTTATTTTGTGGGCGGGTACGCGCCATTTGCTTCGGCCTCTGACTGTGGTCAATGGGTCTCTGGGAAAAATAACAGCCGGTGATTATCAGATCAGAATTAAAGAACAGGGAAGCAGCGAGTTCCAGGAATTAATTCGGAATGTGAACGAAATGACAGAAGCGATCCAAAATAACGTGGAGCAGCTGCGCCAGATTGCCGACAGCAGGAAGCGGTTTGTAGACAGCTTGGCTCATGAGATGAAAACACCCTTGACCTCCGTGATGTGTTTGGGAGATGTGCTGCTTTGCAAGCGGGTGGTAACGGACAGTGAACGTCAGGAGTACGCCAGGATTATCGTGGAGGATGCCAAAAGGCTCAGAGGGCTGTCCGGCAAGCTTTTAGAGCTGTCTATTACCGATAACGTTCCTCTGGAACTGGAACGGATCTCCATTGCGGAGCTTTTAGAGGGTGTAGAGGCATCTGTGACGCCGGTGCTGGAAAAACGGCGGCTGAGGCTGGAGGTGATTCCAGCGGACGCCTGGATTACTGTGGACAAGGAGTTGTTTCAGTCACTCCTTTATAATCTGATCGATAATGGGATGAAGGCCTCCGGCGAGGGACAAACGCTCCGGGTTTTCTGTGAAAAGTCGGAGCAGACATTGACGGTCGCAGTAGAAGATCAGGGAATCGGCATGAGCCTGAGGAGCTGAAAAAGATTACGGAGCCCTTTTATATGGCGGATAAATCCCGTTCCCGAAAGGAAGGCGGAGTGGGCCTTGGCTTGTCTCTCTGCGCGTCGATCGCGGAACGCCATCACGCCCAACTGACCTTTGAGAGCGCTTTAGGGAAGGGAACCACGGTGCGGATATCCATTCCCTTGGCAAAGGAGGATCCATGATGAAATTAGCGAGAAAAAGCGTGCCGTTTATCATTGCGGTAGCTTTGCTGGCGGCGTGCCTGCTGGCGGTTGGATTATCGCCTTTGGTTCTTCCGGACTATAAGGGAACCATCGAGGAAAGAGAGCAGCCCCAAAATTTCAACCTCCTTTATCTTAACAGCGGAGAGGAGCTGAATCTCTACCCTTGGAACCTGTATACGGGCCAGGAGCAGGAGCTTTTCGAGGAGGAGATAGTCAGCTTTGCGGCAAACAGCGTGCGGATTTTGGGCGGCGGCTCTTGGACCGATGAAGAGCTTTATCCTTTGATTAAATTTCGGTATTCGGGCCAGGAATTGAGGTTTTTAAAGGATATGGCGCTCACCGAAAAGGACGGCAGGCGGTATTTAGTAAATATGGCTCTCGATCCTAACGGCCTTTGCTCTTTTTCCTATGTGAATCAGGATGAGCGGGAGGCAACGGCTGATGAAATGGACCAGGCCCTCGGCAAGCTCCAAGAGGATTGGGAGAAGTTTCTGTCAGATCCGCTGCCGGCAGACAGTGAAGTGGATCTGTATGAAGAAAAGCCTTCGGGAAGCTATCAGCTGGACATGGGGAGTTGAAAACGGATAACGCGTTTTATATGTTTTTTATGCGCTGCCAGATGCTGAGTGATCAGATGAGAAAAGAGCAGTATTCCGATTATATAGGGGATAATTTATACACGATCTGGGAACTGGTTCTGAAATCAGAGTTTACCAGCTTGTCATATGATAACCACATTTACGCCATGTATTCCAATGATGGCGGAACATCCATGGTTTTGATTTACAGCCCGATAGAGGAACGCTTTGTAGGCTTCAGCTTAAAATACTGAAAAGGCTTTCCAGTGAGCGGTTTATGTGCCGGGAATTTTTCCGCGGCCTCTATATTATGCTTTTAAAGAAAGAAATATATCCCGGGCTTAGAGGCGCTGTTTTGCTGTTTGGGCAGAACAGCGTCCGTTTTTTCGACGAAACGGCGCTGGCTGCAAATACATATAAAAACGCGCGGCAAAATTGGGCGGTGAGATGAAAAATTTTAGCAGGGGCGGCTGATTGCCGCCCCTGCCTCGTTTCTCAACGCACCGCTCTCAAGCCGCGCGTTTTTACGTTTCCCTTACATTTTTTTGAGGACATTTTGCAAGGCCACCGCATACAATTACCTTAGAAAATGGGTAAGACCATAAAGCTTGGGGGATTTGGTATGAGTCAAGGGAAATGTAAGCCTCCGGATAAGAGGTATCGTCGAAAGAAAAAGCTGCTGCCTGGTTCCTTAGTAGTTCTTTTTCTTGGTGTTTTGTTTATCGCCGTGCTGGCGGGCATGAAAAGCGCTCAGTTTTTAGAACCGATCAATACATCCTTTACGCCCTGTGGGGAGTCGTCAAAGGGGATAGAGCAGGAAAGCTATCGGTTCTCCCCGGAGGCTGATGAAAAGAGCTATGGAAAAGGCGAGGAAAATAATGGCTCTGGAATCAATCCGGAGGCAGAAGATGCCAAGCTTCAAAGGACGCAGTCCGCGGTTTCTTCCAGCGATCCTGATCTGAAGAACGATACGGGCGATGACGCAGGGGAGGACGGCGTCCTTATAGACGCGCCTTATATCAGCCAGTTGGGAACGTACCCCACCGGATGCGAGTCGGTTTCAGCGGTGATGGCCCTTCAGCATCTGGGAATCGATATTACTGTAGACGAATTTATCGACCGGTATCTGGATTTGGGAACCGAGCCCTGGACTGCGGAGGACGGAACGATGTACGGAGGGGATCCCTGGGAAACCTTCTTAGGAAATCCCAGAGAGGCCAGTGGCTGGGGATGTTATGCTCCCGTAATCGAAAGGCTATCAAAAAAGCCGTTGATCCGGATCAATTTCAGGTAAGCCTTCTGTTTGGAATCCCCCTGGATGTATTGTGTGAAACCTATCTGCAAAATAATATTCCGGTAATCCTGTGGGCGACCATCGATATGGAATATCCCACTCCAGGCGACTGCTGGCTGATCGAAGGAACAGGAGAGGAGCTGCAGTGGATGCGGCCGGAGCACTGCCTCCTCCTGGTAGGCTATGACCAGGACTATTATTATTTCAACGACCCTACTGCGGGAAGGCAGTACCGATATGAAAAAAGCGCCTGTGAGGCTGCCTATCAAGGACTGCATTCCCAGGCAGTGGCGGTGTATGAAAAATCGTATCCGCCTTTAAAAACAGCGGAGTAAAGCCAGCTGCTTTTTAGCAGCTTGTTATATATGGCTTGCTGCGTATGAGAAAAAATCTTCTGACAGTCAGTCCACGGGATTTAATATTCGTAAGCATGCCATTCTAAAGCGGCCCTGCGCCTTAAGCATTTTAAGCGCTCCCATTGAAAAAGCTGCGGAAATACGGTTCGAAAACCAGCCCGGCGCCCCTTTCGTTTAGCGGGTGAGAGGACCGGCTGGCTCAATATGCTGTGCTGAAAAGAAGGAAATCCGATTATTTTGGATTTCCTTCTTTTTCTAATTTACAGATCATTTTCCAAACAGTTTCCAGGGAAAACAGCAGCTCCTTCTGTTCTCCCTGGGTGAGAATGGAGAGATGATCTTCAATTCCCCGGCAGACCGCCGCCCGAAGCTTGTCCATCTGGGCCTCTCCATAAGCGCTTAAGCAGATGAAAATAAGCCTCCTGTCCTGCTTGCACGGCCGGCGTTCCACCAGGCCGGTGTCCGCCAGGCTGTTGATCAGACGGGTGCTTTGCTGTTTGGATACGCCGCAGTGAGCGGAAAGGGCGGACATAGTCATACAGCCCTCCCGCTTCAGCGCCATCAGGGCGTAAAACTGAAGAGGGCTTATTTTTGCCCGCAGCGCTCCCTCAATCGGGCGGATAATTTGGTTATAAAGCATGGGAATCAATAAAAAAAGCTGTTCGGAAATCATTTTTGAGGAATCCAAGACGCGCCTCCCGGTTACTTGACAAATATTTTTCAGCGTGTTACACTTACTTAGTAAACAAATGATAACTGTTAACTTACAGTTAATATTTTACAGCAAAACCCTGATTTGTCAATGGACGGCTGACATTTTCAGAAAAATTTTTTATTTCCAGCTTTTTTTCTTAGAAAAAGTCTGGTATCATATAAAGATGTAGTAAAGGAAAAGGGGAGATACTCTCTTGAAAATCGGTCTGGACATCGGTTCCACCACCATTAAGTGTGTTGTGCTCAATGATAACGATGAAATCTTACATAAATCCTATGAACGCCACTATTCCCAAATTACGGAAAAAATTCGGGATATTCTTCAATATGTACGGGACAATGTGGTAAAGGGAAAAATCGCCCGGCTGGCAATTTCCGGTTCCGCTGGAATGGGAGTAGCGGAGAACTGCCGCCTGCCCTTTGTGCAGGAGGTGTTCGCCACCCGCGTGGCCGCCAACCGCCTTTTGCCAGGCAGCGACGTCATTATCGAGCTGGGCGGAGAGGATGCCAAAATCCTGTTTTTGACCGGCGGTATGGAGGTGCGGATGAACGGCACCTGCGCCGGAGGTACCGGCGCTTTCATCGATCAGATGGCCACCTTGCTGAACGTAGCTCCCGACGAGATGAACGAGCTTGCCAAAGCCTATGAGAAAACCTATACCATCGCTTCCCGGTGCGGTGTGTTCGCCAAATCGGATATCCAGCCCTTGCTGAACCAGGCGCCAGGAAGAATGATATCGCTGCCAGTATTTTTTACGCTGTGGTCAACCAGACTATTGCCGGTTTGGCACAGGGGCGGGAGATCAAGGGGAATATCGTATATCTGGCGGCCCCCTGACCTTCCTTTCCGAGCTGCGGAAAAGCTTTGACGAAACCTTGAAAACCAAGGGCACCTGCCCGGAAAATTCCCTGTACTATGTGGCGCTGGGAGCGGCTTTCTGCGCTGAGGAGGACATTGACCTGGATCAGGCGATCAGCCAGGCGGAGCATTACAGGGCCTCAGGAAACTTTGCGTATAATCCGCCGCTGTTTCAGTCCCGGGAGGACTATGACGCCTTTTTGGAACGCCACAGCCAATGCTCCGTGGAGCGGGGCGATTTTGACGCTTACCAGGGGAAGGTTTATCTCGGCATGGATGCGGGCTCTACCACGGTGAAAACCGTGGTGATGGGGGAGAACGGCGAACTGCTTTATTCCCAGTATCAGCCGAACTCCGGCAACCCGGTGCCGATCATCAAGGAGTTTTTAGAGAAGCTTTACCGGGAGCATCCCGATGTGGAGATCGCTGCAGGAGCGGTGACCGGCTACGGCGAAGAGATTATTAAAAACGCTTTCTGCGTTGATTTCGGCATTGTGGAAACAGTGGCCCATCTCACCGCCGCGAAGCGTTTTATGCCTGACGTTCAGTTTGTCATCGACATCGGCGGACAGGATATCAAGTGCTTTAAGATCCATAACGGCACTATTGATAATATTTTCTTAAACGAGGCTTGTTCCTCTGGGTGCGGCTCTTTTTTGCAAACCTTCGCCAATGCCCTGGGCTATTCCATTGAGGAGTTTTCCAAGCTGGGCCTGTTCGCCAAACAGCCGGTGAACCTAGGCTCCAGATGCACTGTGTTTATGAATTCCTCCGTGAAGCAGGCGCAAAAGGATGGCGCTACCATTGAGGACATTTCCGCGGGCCTTTCCCTGAGCGTGGTGAAAAACGCTCTTTATAAGGTGATCCGGGCTTCCTCTCCCGGCGAGCTGGGGCAAAGGATTGTAGTGCAAGGCGGCACCTTTTTAAACGACGCTGTCCTCCGGGCCTTTGAGCAGGAGATGGGGGTTCAGGTGGTGCGCCCGGATATCGCCGGGCTTATGGGGGCTTATGGCGCGGCGCTGTACGCTCAAAGCAGAAAAAGAGAAAAAAGCACCATTCTTACGGAAGAACAGCTTGCGAAATTTACCCATAAAATCAGTGTGGTTACCTGCGGCTTGTGCAGCAACCACTGCCGTCTGACCGTAAATACCTTTGAGGGCGGCAGAAAATATATTGGCGGCAACCGGTGTGAAAAGCCATTACCAGGAAAAACGCCGGCGAGAGCTGAATATTTATGAATATAAGCTGAAGCTCCTGGAGGAATACCGTTCCTGCGAGGGACCGAGAGGAACGATTGGAATCCCCATGGGCTTGAATATGTATGAGCTGCTGCCTTTCTGGTACCGTTTCTTTAAGGATCTGGGCTTCGGCGTGAAAACGTCGCCCCTGTCCAATTCCAAGCTGTATCTGCGGGGCCAGCATACCATTCCCAGCGATACGGTTTGTTTCCCGGCGAAGCTGATGCACGGCCATGTGCAGACCTTGATTGACGAGGAAATCAAGACGATCTTCTATCCTTGTATGTCTTATAATTTGGATGAGAAGCTGGGAGATAACCATTACAACTGTCCGGTGGTGGCTTATTATCCCGAGGTTATCGCCGCCAATGTGGGGGACGCGGCAAAAATCACACTGATCCACGATTACCTGGCCTGCACCGGAAGCGGGATTTTCCAGTGAAAGCCCACGCTATGCTCAATCAATATTTCGACGGCATCAGCTTGAAAGAGGTCAAAAAAGCGGCGAAAGCCGCCTATGAGGAGTATTACGGGTATTTTGAAAAGGTCCGGGCCAGAGGCGAGGAGATTCTGGAAACCGCTGAAAAGCAGGGAAAAGAGGTCATCGTTTTGGCCGGCCGGCCCTACCATGTGGACCCGGAGATCAACCACGGTATTGATAAGCTGATCGCCAGCTATGGCGTAGCTATTATATCTGAGGATGTCATCAGCTCCAGAGTGAAGAAATTTCATACCGGAGTTTTGAATCAGTGGACATATCACTCCCGGCTTTACGCCGCAGCCCATTATCTGAAGGATCAGCCCATATGAATCTAGTGCAGCTGGTATCCTTCGGATGCGGCGTGGACGCGATCACCACCGACGAGGTTCGGGATATCCTGGAATCTGAGGGGAAAATCTACACCCAGATTAAAATTGACGAGATCACCAATCTGGCGCGGTGAAAATCCGGCTGAGAAGTCTGTTCGCCGCCCTGGATCAGGAATAATCATTCAAGCCGGCGCGGATTTCTATACCAATCGTCAACGCCCGGCCGGCGGCGTTAAAGGAGACCATTATGGCAAAATTACAGTATGACAAAAACGGGCGCCTGCTGTTCACTAAGGAAATGAAAAAGGAATATACGATTTTGTTTCCCATGATGGCGCCGATCCATTTTAACATCATCAAGGATGTGTTTACTCACTACGGCTACAAGGCGGTGCTGTTGGAGACCACCGGCCCACAGATCGCCCAGACTGGTCTGAAATACGTACATAACGATACCTGCTATCCGGCAATTCTGGTCATCGGGCAGATGATCGACGCGCTGAATTCCGGCAAGTACGATTTGGACCACACTGCCTGATGATCACCCAGACCGGCGGAGGCTGCCGGGCGTCCAATTACATCCATCTTCTGCGGAAGGCATTGAAAAAGGCCGGCTATGAAAAGGTGCCTGTGATCAGCCTGAATATTTCGGGCCTGGAGAAAAACAGCGGCTTTCATATTACTCTGCCTATGATCCGCCGGGTGGTGGCGGCTGTAGTTTACGGCGACGAGCTGATGCTGCTGCGAAACCAGTGCAAGCCTTATGAAATCATCGCCGGGGAAAGCGACCGGCTGGTGTCCAGATGGAGCCAGCAGCTGGCGAAGGAACTAAATTCCGGCAGCGGCTACAGCGCAAAGGATCTGGAAAGAAATATGAATAAAATCGTGGATGATTTTGCAAAGCTGAACCTGAACCATACCAAGAAGAAGGTTAAGGTCGGCGTGGTGGGGGAAATCTACGTCAAATACGCCCCGCTGGGCAATAACTGCCTGGAGGAGTTTTTGGAATCCCAGGACTGCGAGGTTTGCCTGCCGGGCATTTTAGCTCTGCCATGTTTAAGGTGGATAACCGCCTGGAGGATATCAAGCTTTACGGAGGAAACCCGCTGAAGTACGCGGCGGTTAGCGCCCTAATGAAATACTGCACCAAGATCGAGTCAATTCTGATCGCGGCGGTCAAACGCCAGCCTAAATTTTTGCCGCCGAGCCCCTATGCCCATACCAAAGAGCTGGTAAAAGGTGTAATCGGTTACGGCGATAAAATGGGTGAGGGCTGGCTTTTAACGGCGGAGATGCTGGAGCTTGCGGAATCCGGCTATGAAAACATCGTCTGCACCCAGCCTTTCGGTTGCCTTCCTAACCACATTTGCGGCAAAGGCATGATCCGAAAGATAAAGGAGCGAAATCCCAAGGCAAATATTGTGGCCATCGATTACGACCCTGGCGCCACCCGGGTAAACCAGGAGAACCGAATTAAGCTGATGCTGTCGGTAGCCCGTGAAAATCTTCAGCAGGAGAAAACGGTGCCGGATCAGAAGCCGGCCGATGCCGGGAAAGCCGTATCAGTGAAATAACTGGAATCTGGAGGATATCAAGCTTTCTTCGCCGCGCTCAGTCAATTCAAAGGAAATAGAAAAAGAACAAGCCTGTTTTGAAGCGCCCCGTTTGTTATTCAGTAAATCTTACTGAATACAAACGGGGCGCTTAGTTGTGCAAAAAGGAAAAGCAAATCAGATTACACGCCGGAATTTAAGAAGACGGCAGTGGAAACTATGCGGCTGACGTTCCCTGCTAAATCGCCTGCTGGTAAGATATCGGCCGGGGATAGGAAACCCTGTGTTTGACCGCTTTGTATTTGAAATTGTGCCCCCTGGCAAAAGTTTGAGAAAAATTCTTTCTTCTTTCAAATTTCTGCAATGGTTTCTGTAAGATTCAGTTGTATTTCCCCGGTAAGTTTATTATAATGGATTCTGTAGGAATGAAAGCGAGTGAGGAAAAGTATGAAAATCGGATTTGACAATGATCTATACTTAAAGATGCAGTCCAGTCACATTTTAGAGAGAATCAACCAGTTTGACAATAAGCTTTACCTGGAGCTGGGCGGTAAGCTGTTTGACGATTACCACGCCAGCCGGGTGCTGCCGGGCTTTCAGCCGGACAGTAAGGTGCGAATGCTTCTCCAGTTAAAGGATCAAGCGGAAATCGTTATCGTCATCAACGCAGCGACATTGAAAAAAGTAAGGTCCGTGGCGATCTGGGGATCACTTATGACGCGGATGTATTCCGTCTGATTGATGCGTTTCGCGGGATCGGATTGTATGTAGGCAGCGTGGTGATCGCGCAATACTCGGGGCAAGCCGCAGCGGAGGCCTTTAAGAACCGCCTTCAGCTTCTCGGCGTACCGGTTTATCTCCACTATCCCATCGCCGGATATCCCGCCAATATTCCTCTGATCGTCAGCGACGAGGGATACGGTAAAAACGAGTATATTGAAACCACCCGTCCGCTGGTGATTGTGACGCGCCCGGGCCGGGCAGCGGAAAGATGGCTACCTGTTTATCTCAGCTGTATCATGAGCATAAGCGGGGAATCAAGGCCGGCTATGCGAAATTTGAGACGTTTCCTATTTGGAATTTACCTCTGAAGCATCCGGTCAATCTGGCCTACGAGGCCGCTACAGCGGATTTAAATGATGTCAATATGATCGATCCCTTTCATTTGGAGGCCTATGGAACCACGGCGGTAAACTATAACCGGGATGTAGAAATATTTCCTGTGCTTAACGCTACCTTTGAGTGCATTTTTGGGGAAAGCCTTATAAATCTCCCACAGATATGGGCGTAAATATGGCGGGAAAATGCATTGTGGATGACGAGGCCTGTAAGGAAGCCTCCTGTCAGGAGATCATCCGCCGGTATTATTATACCCAGCGCGACGCTAAGCAAGGACGGCTGGATGAGGAAGCCGTCATGAAGGTGGAACTCTTGATGAGCAAGGCGGGAGTCAGCGTGAAAGACAGAGCTTGCGTGTCGCCGGCTCTGGAACGGGCTGAACGGGATAAGCTGCCCGCAGCGGCGATCCAGCTGCCGGATGGACAGGTGATCACTGGTGGGACCTCCTCTTTGCTGGGGGCTTCCGCCGCAATGCTGCTGAATGCGCTGAAGAGACTGGGCGGGATCGGCCACGATATACTGCTGATCTCCCCAATCGTCATTGAGCCGATCCAAAATTTGAAAATCAAACATTTGGGGAACAATAATCCCAGACTCCATACTGATGAAATTTTGATCGCTCTTTCCATCAGCGCCGCAACGAACCCTACCGCGGCTCTGGCTTTAAAGCAGCTTTCCAAGCTGAAGGGCTGTGAGGCTCATTCCTCAGTGATTTTGTCCCAGGTGGATGAGACGACTTTCCGAAAATTGGGAGTCAATTTGACGACCGAGCCTGTGTATCAGTCGAAAAAGCTGTACCACAAATAAAAAGCATAAGGATTTCATTTTCAAAAAAGCCCGTTCCTTTAGGAACGGGCTTTTTATTTCTCTTAGTACCTGTATCAAGTCGCGCATAAACAGCGTATTGATGAATTTGTGCTGGTTATGCCGCCATGCTTATAAAAACATGAAAGGGAATTATTCTCCGCAGACAGTCTCGTCTAAGGTAATTCTGGGGGAATCCTGAACCGGAGCTACGACGAGAGCTTTCATGGTGTCGCCCTCGGCTACCGCGACAAAATGGCCCTTGCCAGGGTCGATGCTCAGCTCTGTGCCGGCGGAATCCGGACAATCTGGGCGGATTCCATGACCGCTTTGCCAGCCTTGATATCCACAAACAGCATTAGAGCGGGACCCTCTAAGAAATAAAAGAGTTCGGCATCCTCATGATACTCGATCTCGTTGAAGGTTGGTGTATGGTGCCAGCCTCCAACAGGCCGCAAGCAATCCTCGTAGACTTGAAATCTACTGCCATGGGAAATGCGGTCCACTCAAAAAAGGTTTCCTTATAAGATCCCAGCGACTTGGTGCAAAGGTCTTTACGCCGTTGATGGTTACATCCTTTAGATCCTGAATTTTTACATTCATGAGAAAAACCTCCTGCTTTTTCTTTTATTATAGCATTCCAAAAACAGGAAAGTAAAGAGAGCGAAAACAATTTTATGGAAGAAATTTATTCCGACGCAGAAAGTCGGAGAAGGCGTCGGGCGTAGAAAACTGATAGCCGTGAATCCCGCATGTCTGAGCGCCCTGGATGTTATCCTTCAGATCATCTATAAACAGGCAGGCCTCCGGCTGAAGGCCTTGTTCCTCCAGCACTCTTTGGTATATTTTAGGATCAGGCTTGATCAGGCGCATACTGGCGGAGATATGGACAGAGTCCATCATCTTCATCACCGGAAAACGGTTTTGATATTGATAAAAGCGCAGTGAAGCGTTGGAAAGCAGGTGCAGGCCGTAGCCTGGGCTTTCAACTGGGATACCAGCTCCAGCATACCGGGAATTGGGAGAAGAGTTTCATCCCACCGCTCCATTACAGCTTGAATCTTCTCCTGATGCTGAGGCGCCTGGCGCACCATAGTTTTTACTGCATCCTCCTGGGAAACGGCGCCTTTGTCCAGTTCAATCCACAGGGGAGAAAACACAGTGGCGGCCATAATTTCAGGAATAGCTTCCCAATCGCCGACAATTTCCTCCATAATACGGAAGGGGTTGTAATCGATTAAGACGTTTCCCATATCAAAAATAAAAGTATTAATACCGTTCACAATAGCGCCTCCTTTTGAAACCGGCTGATCAGGTCAGGAATTCCTTGCTCAAAATTTACGCCGTACCGCTCATCCGTGCCGTCGCGGACGGTACGGGCAATGGTGTCGCTGACAAAATCCGCGGCGATTTGAGCGCAGCGGCCGATTTCCAGCCTTTCATTTTGGCGGCCACAAAGACACTGGCGAACAGGTCGCCGGTACCGTGATAATGTCGGGCGACTTTTTGAGAAAACGCAAAAGCCGGCTCGTCTCCCGGGCCGGCCAGACAGGCGGCGCCGGTTTGCTCCGGGGAAAAACCAATTCCGGTGAGCACCACGCCGCACTGGAAACGGGCGGCAAGGTCCTGCGCCAGCGTGCTACGGCCTCCCGGGTTCGGTACCGCTCCGAGCGGTAAGGCTCATTCAATAAAAGACATGCTCCGTAAGATTGGGCAGTATAAAATCTGCTTTATGGCAGAGCAGCTGGGTACCGCGGGCCATGTCGGAGGAATAGGTTTGATAAAGCTTTCCGTTGTCCGCCATACAGGGATCTACAAAAATCAAGGTGTCCCGGCCTGAAAGCAGGTCGAAAATTTCCGACACCTTGGAAATCTGCTCCAGGGATCCTAGAAAACCGCTGTAAATGCCGTCGAAACGGAGCTTCAGTTCACTCCATTGGCGGGCGGCGGGCAGCAGATCAGAGGTAAGATCCGATGAGTAAAGCCGGGCAGACCGCCGGTATGGGAGGATAGAAAAGCCGTGGGCAGAGGACAGGCTTCCAGCCCGCAGGCGGAAAGAATAGGCAGGATAATAGTCAAAGAGCACTTTCCAAATCCGGAAAGGTCGTGGATCGCGGCGATTCGTTTGTTCATAGCGTTACTTTCCATTTACTGCGCCGATAAACCGGAGAAACGCTTTGCGGCCAGTTTCATCGGTTTTATACACGCCGGAATTCTCTAAAATAGCGGAGAATACCCGGCCTACTTGATCCTGCACAAAGGCGTGGGCAGCCTGCCCGCCGGAATAGGCCTTCCTTAGTTCCCGATACCAGTCGTAATGAGGCGCCATGGCGGCCTCAGAGAAAATGCGGTCTGCTTTTTCAGGTGCGGTTAAAGCCTCCTCAACTAGGGCAAGCTCGGATTTTAGGCGGGCCGGAAGAACCGCCAGACCCATAACCTCAATCAGTCCGATATTTTCTTTTTTTAAATGGTGGTATTCGGCGTGAGGATGGAAAATGCCCAGAGGATGCTCCGGACTGGTACGGTTGTTCCGGAGAACAAGATCCAGTTCGAACTGATTGCCCCGCCTGCGGGCAATGGGGGTAATGGTATTGTGGGGCGTCTCGCCGGTAAAGGCTCTGATTTCCACTGAGAAATCCGAATAGGAACGCCAGTGAAAGAGAATTTTATCCGCCAGATCGATGAGTACGCTTTGATCCACAGAGGAAAGCCGGATGACAGATAAGGGCCATTTGACGATAGAGGCATCCACCTGGGGATAACCGTCAAAGGAGATGGATTTCTCTGCCGGCGCTTTGGCCATAGGAAGCTCGTAACACCCTCCTGGAAATGGTCGTGGGAAAGAATCGAGCCCCCCACGATGGCAGGTCGGCGTTAGACCCGATAAAGTAGTGGGGAGCTTTTCCACAAACGCCAGAAGGCGGGCGAATGTTTTGCGCTCTATTTTCATAGGGACATGTTTTCCGTTTAATAAAATGCAATGCTCGTTATAATAGACATAGGGGGAATACTGAAAATACCAGGTTTCACCGCAAAGATCCATTGGGATCACACGGTGGTTGCCTCTGGGAGGCTGGGATACGCTTCCGGCGTAGCCCTCGGTTTCCCGGCACAAAAGGCACTTGGGATAGGAGGTGCTTTTCATATTTCTGGCGGCGGCGATTGCTTTAGGATCCTTTTCAGGCTTGGACAGGTTGATGGTGATATCCATTGGACCGTAGGGCGTCTGTGACGTCCATTTTTCATCTTTTTTCACCCGGTCCGTGCGGATGTAATTGGAATTCTGGCTGAGCCGGTAGAAATAATCGGTGGCGACCTTTTTGTTGATGTGAAAAAGGGAGCGAAACTGATAGATCACCTCAGAAGGGCGAGGCATCAGACAAGCCATGATTTCCGTATCCAGCAGATCCCGGTAAACGGAAGAATTACTCTCCAGAAGTCCGTTTTCCGCCGCCCAATCTATGATACGGTTTAAAATCGGCTGAGGGCTTGCCAGGTTTTCCTCCGGAACAGCCGCCTGGGTGTAGTCGTTTAATTTCAGCAGGGCCAGTATCCGGTTGACGGCGAACACGGCGTCCTCCTGATGAAGAAGCCCCTTTTTTACGCCGTATTGCACCAGCCTTGCGATTTCCAGATTAATATCGGTCATTTTTATTACTCCTAAAATTTTTCAGCGATTTCCGAAGCTGTTTTATAGATGCTTTTTGGAGGAACCACGCCCCGCACCATAGATAAGGGATAAATATTGCTGTTGGGACATATGACGCTTCCGGGGTTCAGAACAGAGTTGCAGCCAACCTCCACGCAATCCCCTAAAATAGCGCCGAACTTTTTCAGCCCAGTGGTAATTTTTTCTCCTTGATACTTGACCGTTACCAGGGTCTTGTCGGATTTTACATTGGAGGTAATAGAGCCCGCGCCCATGTGGGAGCGGTAGCCTAGAATAGAATCTCCCACATAGTTATAGTGCGGTACCTGAACGTTATTAAACAGGATGACATTTTTCAGCTCCGTGGAGTTGCCTACTACGGCGCTATCCCCTACTAAGGCGCTGCCTCGTATGAATGCGCCGTGCCGGACCTCAGTGTTTTTACCGATGATAACCGGCCCGTTGAGATACGCGGTAGGAAAAATAACGGCGGACTTGGCCGCCCAAACATTTTCCTTGATCTCCTCGTATTCATCCTTAGGCAGCGAAGGGCCCAGGGCCAGAATAAATTCCTTAATATGCGGAAGAGCTTCCCAGGGATACTGAAAACGGTTCAGCAGCGTTTCCGCCTGGGTTTGAGATAAATCAAAAAGCTTTGCAACGGTTAATTGTGAATACATGAAATACCTCCACACAGCTAAAATGTATGATGACGGGAACCTAAAGCTATTATATTTTTTTATTCTGCTAAGGTCAAGGAAAGGATAAAAAAGTACAGCTATTCACATCATTTTTCCATAAGACTCGGAAGTTTTGGGTATGGACGAATAAGGCAAACACTAGTATAATAAAAAATGATTTTTTACTTTATTCGCCGCGGTGCTGTCATAGCGCCTTGTTGGCAGGAGCCGGCCGCTCATTTTTTAGCGCTTGGCAACGTTATTAGAAACCAGCTGCGCTTTGATCATCTTTCATAGTCAGGCGAAGACTGGCTGCATCCCGACAAAGAAACGGAGAAATTTTATGAAAATCGTAGTTTTAGATGGAGAAACCACCAATCCCGGCGATTTAAGCTGGGAGCGCCTCGAAAAGCTGGGAGAGCTAACCGTCTATGCCAGAACAAAGCCGGAGGAGCTTTATGAGCGGGCAAAGGAGGCGGAGCTTCTGATTACGAATAAAACGGTTTTAAGCGGAAAGATGATTCGAAGCTTAAAAAACCTGAAATATATCGGCACTCTTTCTACGGGCTTTAATGTAGTCGATATTCACGCCGCCAGGAAATTAGGCATTCCAGTCTGCAACGTGCCCTCTTATTGTACCAACGCAGTGGCTCAAATGACGTTTTCTCTGTTGTTTGCCCTCACTAATCATGTGGCGCTCCATAATCATTCCGTACACCAGGGCGATTGGGAGAATAGCACGGATTTTTGTTATTGGAAAGCGCCTTTGGTGGAATTGGAATCCAAAAATTTTGGAGTGTACGGGTTTGGCAGCATCGGCCGGACTGTAGCAAAAATAGCGGCGGACCTGGGAATGAACGTATTGGTTTACAGCAGGACAAAAAAAGACATGCCTTCAGGTTACCGGTGGGTGTCTCAGGAGGAGCTGTTCCGGGAAAGCGACGTGCTTTCCCTCCACTGTCCCTTAACGCCGGAAACCACAGGGCTTGTCAACCGAAAAACCTTGTCGCTGATGAAGCCTACCGCTTACCTGATTAATACCTCGCGAGGCAGGTGATCCGTGAGCAGGATCTGGCGGAGGCCTTAAACGGCGGAAGGCTTGCGGGAGCAGCGATGGACGTGCTGTGCGAGGAACCGCCGAAAAAGGGAAACCCTCTGACCCATTGCGAGAAATGCGTCATTACGCCTCATATTTCTTGGGCCGCGAAAGAAAGCAGGGACAGGCTCCTTCATACAGTATGCGACAATGTGGAAGCGTTTTTAAAGGGAACGCCTCAAAACCAAGTGAATTGACAGGATAATTTCCCCGCAAAAAAACAGGAACCCGTCGCCGGGCTCCTGTCTTTAAGGGAGGAGTATTATGAAAAACGCGTTCTTGAACTCGGAGTAAGCTGAGTTATTTTCTGATTTCAGTATAAGGCGAAAAAAGAGCGCTGTCAACGGGTTTTGACCAGGGTTAACCGTGTTTTAATATCTTTTTACAACTTGTTGACAACTACAAGACGAAACGGAGATAAATAAAAAACAGTTTAGTAAAGGAGATAAAGTTATGATTGTTATCGGAGAAAAATTGAACAGTTCCATCCCGTCGGTCTATGCCGCGATTGAGAAAAAGGACAGCCGGTTTGTGTCTGATTTGGCGGTAAAACAGGAGGAGGCGGGAGCTCATTTTTTAGATATCAATGCTGGAATGTTTGTGGAAGCAGAAGAGGAGAACCTGCGCTGGCTGATGAACACGGTACAGGCGGTTTCCAAGCTTCCTTTGGTCATTGATACTCCGGATCCAGCGTGGCCCTGGCTTTGGCTAAAGAGTACCGGGGAGAAAAGCCTGTTATCAATTCCGTAACTCTGGAAGAGAATCGTTTTGCTCCCATGGTAGAAGCGGCAAAAACCTGCGGAGCGGCGATGGTAGCGTTATGCATGGATGACTCCGGCGTTCCAGATGGTGTGGAGAGAAGAATTGAGCTTGCCAATATTCTTACGGAAAAGCTTAGAAGGGAAGGCTTCGAGCCCGAAGATATCTATCTGGATCCGATGGTTCGGCCTGTGGGGTCCGGTGAAGGCTATGGCCTGGAGGCGGTTCGGGCTATTCAGGGAATCAGAAGCAATCTGCCGGATGTCCATATCGTCTGCGGGCTTTCCAATAGTTCCTTCGGACTTCCCAATCGGCTCTTATTAACCGCACCTTTTTGACCGCGGCGATGACTGCCGGATTGGACGCCGCGATTATGGATCCGATGAACCGGGAGCTGGTAGCTACAATGTATGCGGCACAGGCCGTGCTCGGCGTAGATGATTACTGTATCGAGTATTTGGGGGCGTACCGGGATGGTCTCCTTTAACAGCGGAAAAAGCGAAACCCCAAAAGCGGGATAAGGACTAGTCCTTATCCCGCTTTGTTTTGCCTAGTCCCGCTTTTAAAAGATAGGTATGCTGTATAGGACGCCGGCAGCGGGGTTAGAATACTAAATGCTACAAATATGCTGGTTGCCCAGCAAAGGAAACGCTAATAAAATCGTCTGAAAGAGGGCTTTGTCCTTTAATAGAACGGCATAGGATAAAAATGATCTGTTAATTGAATGGAAAATCCGGTAACCATTATGGAATCCCAGCTTATCTCTGCGATAGATTCTACTGAGATCTACCAGCTTCTAGTGAGGCCGCTGTTGAAAGCCGGTCTTTGCAGGGATAATCAATTACCATAAATTCCCTGAAGGCAATCTGGTTTTGACAGAAAAAAGCCATGCTATCATGAATAGTATGCTTCTGTACAAAAATCAAAAGGGGGATTTCATATGAGGATAGACCTTATTGTATCAGACCAGGTTTATTTTTTTTACCGGTCCATTGGCGTTATGACGAACCGTACGGCGGAAGAAACAATTACCGATATGCTGGTGAAGTTCAGCGAAGTATTGCTTCGGCCGGGGGACGATGAAGAAAAGCTGTAACGGAGGATTGAACATGAGGACGATCACGATCAGTCTGCCGCCTGAAGCCTATGCGTCTTATCAGGAGCTTTCCCAAGCGACAGGCGAAACACCAGAAGAAGCATGAGCCGCCTATTGGAAGAATTTTTGCGGCTGACGGCCGGATTATATCAAGAGTAGAAGAAAGAAAAGAGCTGGAAAGCGCTTTATAATCACATGCGGCTGGGAGAAGTTTTGCAGACAGCATCCTTTTGCGAAAACTATTTTATAGACTCAAAAAGAGAAAAAAGCAAAGAATTATGAATCCTGGCGAAGAGAAGCATAAGAGTTGGTCCGCTGGCTTTCAGCAACCGTCCGCCAGGCCATTTTTGGATGTCCGATTCTGACCTTTCCGGCCGTGAAGCCATGGGTACGCTAGCAGATGAAGCAATAGTATGGCTGTGGCGGCAGGCTTAAACTTTCCGGCTTTTCAAAGCTTCAAAATAGAAAAGCAGCACTCCAACAGCAATATTGGTCGGAGTGCTGCTTTAGCTTTGCTTAAAACTGCCGAGCGTCTTTCTGATAAAATACAGTAGAAATGTCAAAACGGCAATTGCGGCTCAAAATAGAGCGGCCCTGTTTTTGGAATGCTGCTGCGTTTTGGCTTTTGTTCTTCAATAAGGCTGAAGGATTGTTTTTTTCCGCCCCTTATAAGACCTGGGTACCTCCAACAGGACGGATAGAAAGCAGGTGGCAGGAACCCTCTCCCAAGACAGCGTCCATTTTTTCGCGGAAGGTTTCCACGTAATCCATAGGGACAAAGGTCTGGACCGTACCAGCAAAGCCGCCTCCATGGACTCTCCAGCTCCTCCGCGGCTCTTGAGGAGCCGCTCGCACAATGCCAAGGTGACGGATACCCCTTGTTCCCCAGGGTAAGAGGTGGAAAATACATTTTGCAAATATTGATAAGAGGAGGCTCCGGATTCAATTACTAACGTCTTGAATAAATCAAAATCTCCGGCCCTTAGAGCCTCCACCTGACGAAGCACCCGCTGATTGTCTCCGTAGAAATGGATCGCCCGCAGGACAGCCCGGTCGCCTACCAGCTTACGGAGCTGGGGAAGCCTATCGTAAAACTCGGCTTCCGGAACCTGGCGCAGCACCTCTTTCCCAAAGCAGGCGGCCACGCTTTTCATTTCCTCGGGAATAGCGGCGTAGTCGGGCGTTAAGTTGGCATGGCTTCCGTGGGTATCAATGATGCAAAGAGTGTAGCCGCAGTGGGCAAAATCAAAATCGATCCTTTCCACCCTTGGAGCTTCCCTATTTTCAAAATCGATGGTGATAAAGCCGCCGATGGAGCTGACGGATTGATCCATCAAGCCGGAGGGCTTTCCAAAATAGACGTTCTCTGTGTATTGGCTGATCTGGGCAATGCTTAAGGAAGTTTCCTTGCCGCCGCAGAACAAGGCGTTCATGGCGGTGCCCAGAAGGACCTCAAAGGAAGCGGATGAGGAAAGGCCTGAGCCCTGAAGTACATTGGAGGTGGTGTAAGCGTCAAAGCCGCCGGTAGAGTAGCCTAGCTGGCGGAACCGGGAACACATGCCGCGGATTAACGCGGCGGAGGTGTTTTTTTCCTGTTCCACAACCTCCAAAGAGGAAATATCCACGGTATCCTGGGGATACCCCTCGGATTTTACCCGGATCAGATTGCTGTCATTTTCGGATACGACCGCGACCACATCTAAATTCACACTGGCGGCCAACACCCTGCCCAGCTGATGGTCGGTGTGGTTTCCGCCGATTTCCGTTCTTCCGGGAGCGCTGAAAATAGAGATTTCCCGGCTGACGCCGAACAGCTCCTCAAATTTTTCAATGGCGTTAATCAGCCTTTCCCGGTGGAGCACGGCTTCTTCTATGGGGCAGGCATACAAGTAAGCGAGTTTTTCATCTAAATCGCCGTTCATGAGCATAATTTTTGCACTGACGGTATTCATAGCGGGAATCCTCCTAAAAGCTCAAATCTGTTTTCTTTCAGTGTACCCCAGAGGCGGCCTTTCGTCTATCGCCGTTTGTACCATTTTTTTGTGTTTTTGTCTCATTTTTCTGGTTTTAGATTTGAGAGGGCGGAAGCCTGGCGAAATGTTTTCAGCTGACGGTTTCCGCCGGCTAAGCCCAGTGCCGTTGTGATCCAGTGTGGTATCACAGAAAAATGTACTCGCGCTGCGAAAAGCGGTGATACAGAAGCCGGTAAGGCTGTCACGAGCCGGCTTTTCAGCAAGGCGTGCCGTTTGTTATTGCCATAACGTTTTCTCCCGGGGGTATGGAGCCTTTTCATTGACAAATGGGTTGTTCGGTGGGATAATATAAAGGTTAACGACGCTAATTGATGAAAGGAAGGAACGATAGATGAGCAAGGAGCTTGCGAAAGCGTACGAGCCCCGAGAGGTTGAGGATCGGATTTATGACTTTTGGCTGCAAGGCGGCTACTTTCATGCGGAGGTAGATCCGGAGAAAAAGCCTACACCATCGTGATTCCCCCTCCGAATATTACGGGACAGCTCCATATGGGACATGCCTTAGATGAAACGATTCAGGATATTTTGATCCGCTTCAAGCGGATGCAGGGCTATTCCGCCCTTTGGCTGCCGGGCACTGACCACGCCTCCATGCTACGGAAGCGAAAATCGTGGAGGCTATGAAAAAAGAGGCCTGACCAAGGAGGATGTGGGCCGTGAGGGCTTTTTGGAAAGAGCCTGGGACTGGAAGGCGAAAATTCGGCGGCAGAATTGTGGAACAGCTGAAAAGCTGGGACTCCTCCTGTGACTGGGAGCGGGAACGGTTTACTTTGGACGAGGCTGCAGCGAGGCGGTTAAGGAAGTGTTTGTGCGCTTATACGAAAAAGGCC
>ENA-OQLB01000247-OQLB01000247.1-human-gut-metagenome-genome-assembly--contig:-NODE-247-length-32134-cov-10.734371_pt1 | contig 32134 bp, 22 predicted proteins | sample MGYA00242656_ERZ504813 | MGnify/ENA primary metagenome ERZ504813 (study PRJEB26092, sample SAMD00036388) | human gut metagenome | host: Homo sapiens | study: EMG produced TPA metagenomics assembly of... | reverse complement strand
AAAATACTTGCAAATATGAAAATGTTATGATATTATTAATTCACAAAATTAAAAACGTTTTAGCTATAGAAAGTTAGGAAAGCAGGAAAATGATCACCAAACAGGAAATCCAACCCGTCATCACAAAAAAGGTTGTAATAACGGATTCGCTATTCGCCTCTTATGTAAACGCCATAGCCGAGCATCTGCTCCCGTATCAATGGAAAGTGCTGAACGACCAGATTCCCGGCGCGGAAAAGTCGCACTGCATTGATAATTTCCGGATTGCGGCGGGAGAAATGGAGGGAACCCACCAGGGCGCGGTGTTCCAGGATACGGACCTATATAAATGGCTGGAAACAGTCGCCTTCTGTATTGCCAACGGTACCGGAAGGGAATACATAGAGATCGCCGACGGAGCGATCGCGCTGATCGGGCGCGCCCAGGAGTCCGACGGATATATTAATACCTATTTTACAATCAGCTGTCCAGATAAGAAATGGACGAATCTGGTGGAAGGACATGAGTTATACAGCGGCGGCCATATGATTGAAGCCGCGGTAGCGTACTTTAACGCCACGGGCAAAAAAGAATTTCTGTATATTGCGTGTAAATTTGCGGATTTGGTATGCCGGGTATTCGGTTTGGAGGAAGGCAAGTGCAAGGGCTATCCTGGGCACCAGGAGATCGAGGTAGCCTTGGTAAAGCTCTATCAGGCAACCGGGAATCGGAGTTACCTCACATTGGCGGACTACTTATCCGTCAGCGCGGCCAGGAGCCTAATTATCTGATGGAGGAATACAAGAGCCGTCAGGGCAGGAATCTTTTCCCGGAATTTAGAGAGTATGACGATAAGTATGCTCAGGTTCATGCGCCGGTTCTTAAACAGGAGACGGCGGAAGGGCACGCGGTGAGAGCGGTTTATATGTACAGCGCCATGGCGGATCTGGCCCGGGTGGAGCGGGACGAGGAGATGGCGGCGGCTTGCCAGCGCCTTTATGAAAACATCGTAAAAAAACGGATGTACATAACCGGGGGGATTGGCTCCTCCGGCACATTGGAACGCTTTACGGCGGATTACGATTTGCCAAACGATAGAATGTATTGTGAGAGCTGTGCCTCCGTGGGCCTGATGATGTTCGCTCAGCGAATGGCTTCCCTTACGGGAGAGGCGGTCTACTACGATGTGGTGGAACGCGCCTTATGCAATACGGTGCTGGGCGGCATTTCCAAGGAGGGAAAACGCTACTTCTACGTAAACCCGCTGGAGGTGTGGCCGCAGAATTGCCTGGCCTCCACTTCTATGGCTCATGTGAAGCCGGTTCGTCAGAAATGGTTTGGCTGCGCGTGCTGTCCGCCAAATATCGCCCGGACGTTAGCCTCTCTGGGACAATATATTTACGCCCAGAGCGAGGACTCCCTCTATGTGAATCAGTTTATTTCCTCCTCGTCCACCGTTGAAATCGGCGGACAGGAGATAGAGTTCTCGATGGATTCCACATACATGAAGGATGGGGCCGTGCGCATTACCGCGAAATGCGGAAAGCGGGAAGAAGCGCTTTATCTCCGCGTGCGTATCCCGGAGTACTTCAAGAAACCCACTCTTAAAGTAAACGGAAAAGACGCGCCCTTGAAGCTCGAACAGGGATATGCGGTTATCCCGCTTGAGGAGCTGACGGAGGTTTGCCTGCAAGGAGAAATCCTTCCCCGTTTTGTGGCGGCCAACAGAAATGTCCGGGCTGATATGGGCAGGCTGGCTATCATGAAGGGACCTTATGTCTATTGTATGGAGGAAGAGGACAACGGCGACAATCTGGCGGCGGTTTTGATTTCCGACCAGGATAAAATTGAAGAATGCGCGCTTGATTCCCGTCTCCCAGGCGAGCTTCCAATGCTGAAGACGCCGGCGAAAAAGGTGACGCAAACCATTGCCGAGACAGATGATCTGTACGGGACTCCGGCGTATACGGAGGAAGAGATGGTTGCTGATTTCGTGCCATACGCTCTTTGGTGCAACAGAACGCCGGGCGAGATGCAGGTTTGGGTAAGAGCGCAGATTTAAGCGGATTTAAAGAGTATATAGTAAGGGGATATAATCGGTGCGTGTGCCGATTGTATACTTTAGCGGACAATAGATTCTAGCTGTTATTGTGCTAAAAAAGGCATAATAACAGCCTTTTTCTGGTTTGTTTCGCAAAAAATCGCTCGTCCACTAATCTATACCTTTTAGAACGATAATAAATAATAAAAAGAGCACCATATTTTGTGTCCCTTGCAAAACATGGTGCTAAATACAGATTTCTAAAAAGGTATAACACACCAGACACACAAACTCTGTTGATAGTGAATGAAGATGAATTCCCGCTAGGCTTGAGGAATCATTGTATCAGAAAGATTGGCGGGCTGTCGATTCTTCATCAGCTATATTGTCCAGCAAAAATAAAAGAGGAGGAAACTTATGAAAAAAGGTAAGCGTAAATCTATTTTGGCGAAGCTGTTGTCGTGTGTAATGGTATTACAAGTAGCGGCTAGTTTCGGGGCATCGTCTTACGCAGCTGAAAGTGAAAGCGGTACCAGTGTGACGCCTATTTTTAACCCGGATTATGCTCAACTGATCGGCCGGTCCGACATCAGCTATACGGGGCAAATATCAAACGGGATGCAAGGCTTTTCCGTTGCCAACGGAAGATTCGGCGGTCCGGTTTGGCAGTCCACAGACAGCACCCTGACGATGCAGGTGAACCACACCAGCGTATTTATGTTTAACGATGCCTCGTCGGTTTCTAAAGATCATTTGAATTCCGGCGGCGGCGGAATCGGGCGGATTCATGTGAACTTCGGCGGCTCTGTTTTTGGCGGCGACACCGAAAACTATCTCTCTTTGTATGAAGGCCGGCTTGACGTTACTACTCCCGAGGTTGCAGTCGAGGTGCTGCCCAATATGGACCTGGACTCTGACGCTATCATTCTCCGTGTTACGGACAATCGTGAAGTGCCGGAGGATATTACCATCGATTTAACCATGCTCAGAGACGCAAACCAGGTGTGGGGTGACGAGGGCCAGCATACAGCCACCTCCGTTCTTTCCAAGGAAGCGGACGGCAGCACTGCGGTTTTGGAACAGCTCATCCAGGAGGACTGCGATACCGGCATTGAAAGCAACGACCACTACAATCATGCGGCAATGGCGGTAACGGTGCAGGAGCGTTCTGTTTCTTCCATTGAAGAATCCAAGGTCGGAAACCGCGATTCCATGCAGTTAACGGTTCCTGCGGCAACCGGGTCGTTTACCATTGTTGTCGGCGGCGACGCGAGCATGTCGGAAGATGACGACGTAGTGGCCAATGCCATTGCCAGCGCGGCCCAATCCCCTTCCTATGACGAGGTATCTGCCTCAAGCGCGGCATGGTGGGCGGATTTTTGGAACCAGTCTTATATTTATCTGCCTTCCCAGCAGAATTTTGAGCAGCGGAGAAACTACTATATGTACTTAGCCGCCATCTCCAACCGCGGTTCTTATCCTTCCAAATATAACGGCGGGATTTGGCTTGCCGAGGAAGACCGGCGTGACTGGGGCAGCTTCTATTGGAACTGGAACCAGGATTCCCTCTATCAGCCTCTTATGGCGGCCAACCATGTAGACCTAATGGATCCGCTGTTTGAAATGCGGGAGTCCAGCTATGACCAGTATGCTGTCGCGGCGGAGCAGATGTGGGGCAGCGAGGGAATTTATATTCCTGAAACCTGCGGCGTTTTGGCTGGGAAACCTTGCCGGATGATATTGCCGAGTCTGTGCGTGAGTATTACACCTTTGAAACCGATCAGCGCTCACAGGACTTTACTGATATGACAAAGAGGCGGAATACCTATCTGGCGGCTTGGAACTGGAATGTATTCGGCAATTCTGACAACCAGGCAAGCTATACTACCCATACCATGATGGCCACTCAGGAAACCGCGGAATACTATTGGCAGCGCTACTGCTATACCAAGGATCTGGACTGGCTGCGCGACCATGCTTATGACTTTATTAAGGGGGCGGCCGAGCTCTATCGCACTTATCCCGGCTTTGTTAAAGAGGATGATGGAAAATATCATATTTATAACACCAATCTGCACGAGCACATTTGGGCGGGCAAAGACGTTATTGATGACCTGTCCATGGCAAGAGGCGTGTTCGCGGCGGCTGTCGAGGCTTCTGAATTATTGGGAGTCGACGAGGAGCTGCGCGCTCTGTGGATTGACTGCAGGGACAATATGGCTTCCTATCCGCTTCGCACCGACGAGGGCGCGGTATGGGCAGGTTCCACAAATGAGTCTATGAAAGAGAGCCTCGCGACGGATGAGCCCGCGTGGGCTCAGGGACTGGCCCCCTACTACTTTATTCGTGACTGCCACGGCACAGAAAGCCCGATCTTCAAAATGCTGGAAAAATATGATATCCTCAATCTGGAAACAAGAGATCAGGGCCTTGACAACGGAGACTGGGAGATCGCTCTCAACACCTATTATCATTCTCCTGGATATTTGAATCAATTCGAGGGCACTAAGGTTGATCAAAACGGCTCCAGCCGGTTCCATGTGGATGTTGCCAAGCTGGGCCTTGGCGATGATTTAGGCCGTATCTTGAACACTCAATATGAGGTGTTTACGGTAAACGGCGATACCCCCAACCTGATTTTTGACCAAAGAGACTACTATTCCGCGGAAGGCTACGGAACATTCTCCGCGGCGCTTCAGGATGGGCTGAACCAGAGCCTGGCCCCCACAACCGACGGTGATCCTGTCATTCGTGTATTCCCGGCGTGGCCGAAAGCGTGGGATGCCAAATATAAGCTTCTCGCGAAAGATGGTTTCCTGGTATCCTCTTCCATCGAATCCGAGGAAATTCAGTATGTAGAAATCGAATCTCAGCTTGGAGAAACCTGCCGGGTCAGAAATCCGTGGGACTGCAGTGTCGTGCTGTATAGAAACGGCGTCAAAGCGGAAACCATCGAAGCCGGCGAAAACGACTGATGGAATTTGAGACCTCGGAAAATGAAGTGATCGTTCTGGTCAAAGAAGGAACCACTCCCGATCAGTACAGAACTTCTGAACTCACCTCCGTGGATTACCATACTGTAAACGATACGGAAAGCAATATTATTTATACCGGCGACTGGACCTACAGCGAGAACAGAACCGACCGGGAAGACTATTTGAACGACGTGCATTACACTACTGCTGACGGCGATTCCGTAGAGTATACCTTTACCGGCAACGGCGTGGAGTTTATCACGGAAACCGGTCCGGAAATGGGCGAGATCGACGTCTACATCGACGGTGAGCTGAAAACAACGATTGATTGTTCCAGCCCCGAAAATATTCTCTATCAGCAAACGGTTTACCGCAACGCCGGCTTGAAATTCGAATACCCCGTCGGCGGCTCGGAATATCAGGGCAGACATACCATTAAGCTTGTTAAAAAGAGCGGACAAGCCATGATAGTGGACGCCTTTAAAATTCTGACAGAGGAAGACGCCGCCGAATACGATGCCGATAATATGAATGAGAAGATCATCAATATTAACGACAACGATTTGGATTATATCGAATATGTAGACGCATCCGGCGCAACTGACAGAAATGACGGCGCGTGGTTCTATACCGATAACAGAGCGGGCGAAGGCGCTTATATGAACGACGCCCATATTTGCGGCAACAGCAGCAGCGGCGGCATCGGCAATTACTGCGAGGTCACCTTTACCGGTACCGGTATCACCTATTTGACCGAACGCAATAACGACATGGGCGAGGTAAAGGTATATCTCGACGGTGAGGAACAGGAGACTGTAAGCTGCTACAAGACGGGCGGCAGAGACTCCAGATACCCGGTTTACTCCGTATCCGGCCTGGAGAACAAAGAGCATACGCTGCGTCTGGAAAAAGTAAGCGGACAGTATATGATCGTTGACTATTTCGAGGTGACGGTTCCCACCGGATTGGGAGATGTAACGGGCATTGAGCTTGTTCAACAGCCGTCATTGGTGTACGACGAAGGACAGCCCTTAGATCTTTCTGCCTTAAAAATACTGGTAACTTATGAAAACGGCGCTGAGAAGCTTTTAAGCTATGATGACGCTGATATTCAGGTTTCCGTGGCGGGTGGAGCGCCGGTCGCGCACGGCGATGAGCTTACCGCTGATTATAACGGGAAAGCTTTGGCAATCAGCTATGGAAGTCAATCTGTAGAAACAGATCCGTTACAGGTGGGCTTTGAATCTGTCTTCGCGGACGACACCCACTCCAGCGTCAAATACATAGGCTCGACATGGAGCGCAGAGACAAATAGAGAGGATGCTTATAACGGTACTGTCCATATTGCTGGCAGCGCCAAGGAGCTCGGGAACGGCGATTACTGCGAAATTTCTTTTAATGGCATTGGAGCCTCATCCTCACGGAACGGAATGAGAATATGGGCAAAATAGATGTTTATGTTGACGGTATCCTCCGAGCCACAGTAGATTGTTCAGCGGCTGAGGGAGATTCCCAATATGCGGCTTATACAGTCCTCGGACTGCCGGAGGGCAAGCATACTCTTAAGCTTGTGAAAGCAAGCGGAGATTACATGATTGTGGATGCCTTTGAGGTTTGGGGCACCCTCGTCGAAGAAGTCACTCTGGAGTCTATCTCTGTAACCGGCCCAACCAAGGCCGAGTATGAGATCGGCGACGAGCTGGATCTGGACGGCCTGGTGGTAACCGCCCATTACAGCGACGATAGTAGTAAGCCCATCACTGAAGCTACGAGGTAGCCGGATTTGATTCCTCCACCGCGGGAGAAAAGACCGTAACCGTAACCTATGAGGCAAGACCGCAACCTTTAAGGTAACCGTGAAGGAAGCTTCTTCTGAGCAGCCCGGCGGCGATAGCAGCGTACCCTCCGGTTCCGAGCCGTCCGGTTCTTCTGAACCTTCTGGTTCTTCCGAGCCGTCCGGTTCCTCTGAACCCTCTGAACCCTCTGAATCCTCTGAGCCTGCCGGATCTTCTGAATCTGAGACACCGGAAACCGGGGATCACAGTATGACGCTGGTCCTTCCGGTTGTGTCTGTTCTGGCGCTGGCCATTTTGGGTGCGGCCATACTGGTTCTTTATCAGAAAAAACGCGTATAAAAGCTAGCAATGGAATAACAGGCTGAATGGAGGCCGGAATTTGGGAGTCAAAAGTGAGAAAATCCCGATTCCGGCCTCTCTTTTATTTTGTAAATGTTCGGGCTAACTGCCCTAAAAGGAATAAACGAACCGCTTTTCTGCCGTTTCATGGAAAAGCGGTTTTGCTATTTTTGAATTGACAAAATATTTAATTATTATATTATAATTTATATAACTGATAATAGAATTATCATAAGGAATGTGAAAAAGCGGTTCATTACCCCAAATATAATAACGCGGAGAACGGTTTTTGCGGCTTTTATTGTAAACCTTTTGGGATTGATATTTTTAAAGAATTTTAAGCAATATTTTGCCTGTTCGGGCAAGGTATTGCTTTTTTATAGTCATTTTTTAACGTCCACAAAGGTTTGAATTTTGAGAATCTGCAATCCGATTAAATTTAAATGGGGTTATTAGATGCCGGCATTTGTCGTATTGAAGGGGTGCTGTAAAAACCGCGTTTTTTGATCAAATCAAATGTCTAAGCTGTGCTTATCGAGGAATGAATCAACTGGCACAGTAGTCGAGATGAAAGCTTAATGATCAATAGGTTTGTCTTGTGGCGGCAGGCTTATTTTAACAATAACATGACAAAGGTGATCTTAAAATGAAAAAGTCTTTTGATTCCTTGCTAAGACAAGCTCCGGTACACAATCGGGTTGTGATCATTTGTGTGTGCTTTACGCTGCTTTCCATGCTGGTCATTGGCGGATATTTAGTGATGGTGATGTATTCCAAGGCATATGAAAATACCTATGAGAAAATGCAGATTTATACCGATAAAACCGTGCAGAATATTGATCAGTCCTTTTCTTTCATTACGAATACTGGATTGGCGGTAGCTACTGGAGGAACCGTTGGCCATTGGATTAATAACACGAGGCTGTTTGACGACGACAGCTCCGCTTATTATACGAATATCAATAACTTAAAAAACGAGACTAATCATGTGCTTACCTATAGCAATGCGTGGAAAACCAATTATATCAGCTATATTTGTATTCTGCTCAACGATGATCCCCTGCTTTATGTTTCAGCAAACCAGATAACGCCGAATACCATTTATCAATCGGCTGTCAGCGCGAACCAGATATTGAAAGAAAATCAGGAGCAGCAGTTTATTGGCGATATTCCACCTGTGGTAGATAATAACCAGATTTTCCATGTGCGCCGTATGCAGCGGGACTTCAATTCTCCGGATTCTCTGTCGATTGTAATCGCGACCAATGAAAAGGCTTTGTACCAGGATTATTCCCGCTACTATGGCGGAGAGGGGAATTCTACTTATCTTTTGGATGAGGAGGGTTATATTTTCTCCTCTTCCGAGCGGGACCAGGTAGGTGAAAAATTTGAGGAGGACATTTTCCAGGAGATCAAAAGCGGAAGCAACGGTAATTTCAGGCGGGACGGAAAAAATTACCTGTATTTTTCAAAACCGTTATCCTCTAACAGCCTTACACTGCTCAATGTGGTTCCCGAGCAGGTAATTATTGACCAAACCCTGGAGGGAACTCCCTTTTTGTTCGTTATCGCAGGTATCCTATGTATAGTGCTTTTGGCGGTGGGATATATTGTATCGTTTAAAAGCACCTCGTTTATTAAAGACCTGGTAATTTGTATGAATGAGGTGAAAAAGAAAAATTATGATGTAAAGATGCCTCACTACAGCAACAGCGCCGTGGACGCGTTGGGTATGTATTTTAATGACATGACCGCCGCAATGAAAACATTGATTAACGATACTTATAAAGCAAAGATTATGCGCCAGGAAATGGAACTGGAGTTTATCCAGCAGCAGATGAACCCCCATTTTCTGTTTAATGTCCTTTCCACAGTTCAAATCAAAGCGAAAATGTGCGGAGATGAGACTGTTTATCAGATGCTGGCTTCTCTTTCCGGTTTGCTCCGGGCCAGCCTGTATTCGGGAAAAAGTATGATGACCTCGTTGTCAGAGGAGGTGCAATACGCGGAGTTTTACCTATATCTGCAAAAGCAGAGGTACCAGGACCGGCTCGATTATCATATCTCTATGGAACCCGGCTTAGAAAGAGTCCGTATTCCCAGGCTCACCATTGAACCGATTGTGGAAAATTCTGTGCTTCATGGAATGGAAGGCGATATAGAAAGGGTTTGCGTTGAACTGGCGATCACAAAGGAGGAGAAATGCCTGAAGATTAGGATTGCGGACAATGGCCGCGGCTTTGACACCAAGCAGCTGGATTTAAGCGGCGGGGAAGTATCACTGGAAGGAACCAGGGAAAAGGTAGGACTGAAAAATACTCATAACCGCTTGACGCTGCTTTATGGGGAGGCGTATGGACTGAGGATTCACAGCGCTCCGGGAGAGGGAACGGTTGTGGAAATTGTCATTCCTCTGGATCGGAAAGGAGAATCAGATGAAGTATAAAGTGATTGTGGCGGATGACGAGGATGTTATTCGGAAGGGTATTGTGTATTTAATTGATTGGGACAAACTGAACTGTGAGATCGTCCAGGAATGCACCGACGGCCTTCAGGTGCTGAAGTATTTAGAGAAAAACACAGCGGACATTGTCATAACTGACATAAAAATGCCAAAGCTCAGCGGGATAGAGCTGATGGAAGAAATCGATAAAAAACACAAAGGTTTAAAAATGATCCTGGTAACCGCTTATACGGATTTTGAATTTGCGAGAAAGGCTCTGCGCTACGGCGCTGTGGACTTTGTCGTGAAAAACGACATTATCACCGATCTTCCAAAGGCAGTGAAAAAAGCGGTGTGGCAGTATGAGACAGAAAAGAAAGAACGGGAAAAGGAGCAAATCAGCGAGAGGGAGTACCAAAATATTCAAGGGTACGTTTTAGAGTCGCTGTTGTTGTCTAAGGCGCTGAATTCCCCGGAGGACATTGAACGCTATGGACTGAACGACAGAAGCTACTGCGTTTGCAGCTGTGAGGTAGCTTTATTAGACAAAAAGTGGGATTTGCAGGCAATTGTGCAGATGCTGAAAAATTTTCTCGATATTATCGAAAACAAGCACGATTATCATATTGTCAATGTCCACTCCTCTGGTATGTCGCTGATTATCAGTGAACCCAAGGAAACAGGGCTTGCCCTTCGGGATGTTACTACCATGTGCGGGGAAATCCTGCGCTTGGTGGATGAGCTAATGGGGATTAATATTAAATTCGGCGTCAGCACAATTATTCATGACGTTACCGAATTGTCCCGGACATTTCATGAAGCGGCTATGGCTCTCTCGCGGGCCGCGGATTCCGGCAATGAAATTATTTTATATGTGGAAGAGTCAGAGTCATCCGGCGCCTCCCACTTGAACGAATATGGGACGAAAATCACAGACGCCCTGTTTGACAAGAATCCGGATGCGGCAAAAGAGCTGTTGGAGCAGATGAAACAGGAGATTACGGATATCCGCTATCCGCTGCACAAAGCAAAAATCAAAATGATCAACTTGTGCTCGGCGGTATTCAGAAGGTTCGGAGAAATTTATGTCAGTGATACGGCCGAGGACATGGAAAGCAGGTTTTATCTGAGGATCAGCCAAAGCACGACACTATATTCGCTGTTTCAGGTGTGCCGGGAAATGATCGACGAAACCAACCAGGTGATCAGCGGAAGATTAGAGAAGCATGATCTGGTGGATCAGATCAGCCGCTATATCAGCGCAAATTATCAAAGCAATATTACGTTACAGGATATCGCGGATCAGATACACATCAGCTCGGCGTATGTGAGCCGTTTGTTCCGAAATAAAACGGGGATTACCATTACCGAGGCCATTAACCGGGCCCGCATTGACCAGGCTAAGCTTCTTTTAGGGAATCCTGAATATAAGGTATACGAAATCGCTCAGATGGTGGGCTTTGAGGACGCGGCTTATTTTACCAGCGTTTTTACGAAATATGTTGGATGCAGTCCAAGCGAGTACCGCAGTCAGAAGTAAAAAATTTAAAAGGTTTGTGCAAAATTTTTAAAGACTACAGAGAAAAGCGCGATGAGTTTTTGAAAAAGCAACTCATCGCGCTTTTTTGTGCAATTATTTTATAAATCAGGGCAAATTGTTCTATGGAGATTTTAAGGAAAATTAGCTAATATTATAGTCGCAAAGCACATAAAAACAAAATTTTTAGGAGGTTTTGTTATGAAAAAAGCTAACTTTAAAGCGATCCTCGCGATGCTGTTGGTTGGCGTTATGGGCGTTAGCATGACTGCCTGCAGCGGCAACGGAGACACCGCCAGCAGCGGAGAGAGCAGCTCTGCGGAAAACAGCTCCGCAGCTTCTGCAAGCGAAGAACTGCCGGAACCGGTAGAACTGAACATCGCTTCGTTCCGCGTTGGTACTCATAACGCAGCTGCGGCAGAAACCCGCTATGTGACAGAGTTCCAAGAGCTGTACAATGGTGTGGATAAGCAGAAGATTACCATTAACATTGAGGAAATGCCCAGCGATCAGGAGTATTACAACCAAATGCTGGTACGCGCTTCCTCCAACACCCTGCCCGATGTTTTTGAAGGAAACAACGGCGTTTTAGAGCTGGCGGTGCAGAATGGCATCGCCGTGGACATGAACCCCTATGTGGAAGCTGACCCGGAGTATGCGAAGGAGCTTGGCGAGGACGCTTGGAGTTCGGCCGCAACTGGGAAGACGGCGGGCTTTACAATATTTCCTACGGCCGTCAGTCTATCGGCTATTTCTACAACAAGGAAATGTTTGAGGAGGCCGGTATCACACCCGCTACTACCTGGGACGAGTGGATGAGCAATCTGGAAACCTTGAAAACCTCTGGCGTTTGTTCCGCTCCCCTTTCCAGCATGACCGGCGAGAACTGCTGGACAACGAACCTGATTCTTTCCTCGATCATCGGCACCAGCGGCGAGGAAGGCAACGAGTTCATGAACATCAACGGCTATATTCAAGACTATGACGAGTCCTTTGTGGCCGAAGCGTATGATATGATCCGGACGATGCTGAAGGATTATTCCCTGCCGGATGCTATCGGTTCTGACTACGCTACCACCGCTAACCATTTCCTCAACGAGGAAACCGCTATTATCGCCAACGGCCCCTGGATGACGCCGGACTTTTCCAATACGGAAAAAGCCGCTGAAGGCTTTGCCGATAAGGTAGACGTCGCTTTGTTCCCCGAGAACGGAACCATTTCTCAGTTTGAGAGAGGCTATTCCATCGCTAAGAGCGATAAGGCTACGGAAGACGCCGCTTGGGAATTCATTAAATTCAAGACCGGCACCTATGGCCAGCAGATCCATCTGGAAGAGGCCGGCACTCTGCCGATGAACCCGGAAACTCCTGTTCCGGAGGAATATAAGGAAGCCGAGCCGCTGGTAGCCAAGCTGATTGAAATGGGTAACGACGTTGAATGGCGCTATAAGAGCATCGACGCCATCAGCTATACCACTGCCAACAATGCTATGAACACTCTGTTCCCCCAGCTGGTGATGGCACCATTACTGCCGAAGAAATGTGCAAGCAGCTGACCGAAGCCGCTAAGAGTGATGCTAACTACGGAAAATAATAGTTTTTCCTGCTGCTTTCATTGATTAGGAAGGGCCGCTGCAAATTTTTTGCAACGGCCTTCTAAGGAATTAGATATTCGTTTTGGAGTCCTTAGCAGACGGTTCTCATTTTGTCTCTCGACCATTACTTGTAACAGATTCGCTTTTTTAAATACGGCGAATAGGAAGAAAAGGTGACGTCATGAAAATAAAAAAGAAGTGGTTGGTAATCTTCCTCTTGCCGGCTACCTTGATTTTTGCTCTTGTATATGCTGTCCCGGTGGTTATGCTGACCGCGACCTCCTTTACCGATTGGGTGGCGGTTTCCTCTCCGCACTTCAACGGGATTGACAATTATATTAAGCTGTTTCAAAACAGCCAGTTTCTTCACGCCACAGTGAATACCTTGATCTGGATGGTGCTTCAGTCTACGGTGCATATTTTTATCGGAGTGCTGACCGCCTTGATTTTGGCCAGAAAAAAGTTTTATTGGAAATTTACGCGTACCGTTTACATGTTCCCCAATATTATTTCCAGCGCGGCAATCGGTATGCTGTTCGTTATGCTTTTGAATCCTTCCTTCGGAATCGTGAATAAGGGCTTGGAGGCCTTAGGCTTTCAGAACCTTCCCAACTGGTTCTCAAATTCCTCCACCGCGTTTTTCGCCGTGACCATTACCTGGCTGCCGTTCGCCGCCACTGTTACTATTTTGGTGATGGCGGAAATGACCTCCCTGGATGTCTCTATTCTGGAGGCCGCAAAGGTGGATGGCGCTACGGAATTTCAAACCACAATCCGCATCATTCTGCCTTTAATGAAAAATATTATCGGCACCACCACGGTGCTGGGAGCCACCAGTATGCTGCAAAAGCTGGATATCCTGATGATGACCACTAAGGGCGGGCCTGGAGATGTTACCTTGAATTTGCCCTATTTCGTTTACAATACCGCTTTCTCAGCAAAGCAGTTCGGCCTTGCCAACTCTGTGGGCGTGCTGATGATTATTATGGGACTTATCGTTGTCGGAATCATCAACCGGATTTACAGAATTGGAAAACAGGATGATTAAGGAAGGAGTGAGGAATATGAATACGGTTAAAAAGATAATTTGTAAGGTTCTGATCTTCCTCTTTATCGGTACGATCATTATAATCTCTGTCGGCCCCTTGCTGTGGGTGCTGTTTTCGTCGTTTAAAACCAATAAGGAAATTTTGTCTGGCAGCCTGGGACTTCCGGCGGCTTTTAACTTTGACAACTATGCCGACGCGCTGAAAATCGCTCCCATTCCTCAGTTTTACCTCAACAGTATCATTGTGGCGGTTGCGGCCACGGTGCTGAATGTTTTCCTTCTGAGCATGGCGGCGTATGTCATCGCCCGCTTTCAATGGAAGGGCAAGACCTTTTTCCGGCTTTTGTTTTCTGTGGGGCTGTTGATTCCGGGCGCCGCGCTGCTGCAGCCTTTGTACCAGACGATGATCGCCATGGGGCTTTATGACAGCCTGATTGGACTGATTCTCGTTTACATTGCGTTTGGACTGCCCACAACCATTTATGTTATGAGCAGTTACTTTATGACCATCCCAAAGGAGCTGGAGGAATCCGCTTATTTGGATGGCAGCGGGTTTTTTAAAACCTTCAGCCTCATTGTGATCCCCATTGCGAAGCCGGCTCTGGGAACCGCGGCGGTTCTGGAGTTTTTGGTGGCTTGGAATGAGTTCCAGTTCGCCCTGACCCTGACGGCCTCCAACAGCAACCGCACCCTTCCCATTGCGCTGTACTACTTTAAAAGCCAGTTCGCCAGCAATTACGGGGCGATGTTCGCCGCGACCATTCTGGTGATTATTCCAAGCATTATCGTCTATATCGCTTTACAGGAGCAGGTAGTTTCTGGACTTTCCGCAGGAGCTGTCAAGGCCTAAAAAGCTTTTTCGGAGAGATCTCACAGAAAGGCATGCGCCGGTTTGCTCTAGAAATTAAAAGCTTCAGAGGCAGAAGGCTCTTGCCTTTTGGTTTTTAAAACAGGTGAAAAATACGCACCAGCCGGCGGCGAGGAGAAAAGCGAAGGCCTGGCGCTTGTGAAAAAGCCTTGGGAAAGGATTCCTGCGGGCAGAGCCGCCGATGGTTGTATAGGCAGTCAGTCTTTATGAGCAGCTGGATCATCAGATGATACGATATGGGATTTCTTTTTGAAAGAATGAATGGCAAGAGACTTGAGAGCTTCCTTGCTTCCCGGCTTTATCCTAAAATGGCTGTGAGAGGATGCCGCTCATATGAAAAAGAGAGAGGACAGATTTATGACAACGAATTTATCCAATTTATTTATGCTCAGCGAAAATATAAGCCGCTCCATCAGCGCGGAAAATCCTCACGGAGAAAAAGGAAAGGGTGCTATGGAGATCCCCGCGGATGAGGCAAACCCAGCGTTTGACTTGGGCAGGGGCTGGAAGGTTCGCCCCTGTATTCAGATCGGCAGCGGCGAGACCTATGAGATTGCTCACATTGAGGGGCCGGCAATGATCAAAAGCATGTGGATGACCTGTTTCCCGGAGGCCAGCCGCTGGCTGCTGCTGCGGATCTATTGGGATGGGGAGGAAGCTCCCTCGGTAGAGGCTCCGTTAGGAGATTTCTTTTGCAGCGGCTGGAATACGCCGACCTTTGTGGCGTCTCTGCCTATCAATGTAAATCCAGCGGGGGGATATAACTGCTATTTTCCCATGCCCTTCCGGAAAAGCGCCCGGATTACGGTAGAAAATGTGAGCCGGGATGAGCAGACCCTGTTTTATCAAATAAACTATGATCTGACGCAGGTAGATAACCGGGCGGCTTATTTTCACGCTCAGTTTCGCAGGACGAATCCGGTAACCTACAAGCAGCCCTGCATTCTTGCGGACGATATTATAGGAAAAGGCCAGTATGTAGGAACTATCTGCCTGGCAGGTAAATAACAATTATTGGTGGGGAGAAGGTGAGATCAAATTTTACATGGATGGGGATCAGGAATACCCAACGATTTGCGGTACCGGCACGGAGGATTATTTTGGAGGCGCCTGGAACTTTGAAGATCCCAAAGGAACCTACAAGCAGTTTACCAATCTTTATGCCGGCCTTTGTCAGGTATTGAATCCCCAGGGGGCCCTTAAGGCGAATCAACGGTTTGGAATGTATCGGTTCCATGTTTGCGATCCCATTTATTTTGAAAAGGATCTGAAAATTACGATTCAGGCCCTTGGATGGCGAAATGGGTTTAAACGCTTCCTGCCATTGCGGGATGATATTTCCTCGGTGGTTTATTGGTATCAAGCAGAACCGCATAATCCTTATCAGCCTATGCCCGACAGAGATTTTTTGGAAAACATTTAAAATTAGGCGCGAAAAGAGGGAGAAAATTTAATGAAGAAGGTTATCAAAAAGGGGCTTTCTTGTCTTATCGCCGGCTTAATGGCGTTCAGCGGAATATCCGGCGCGCTGGCAGCGAATGAGGCGGAGCTTCCGACGCCGGCAATGAAAACGTCATTGATTTGTCTCATGATAGCCCTGCTGGTTCAGGGGCTACCTTCGGCGTTGAAGTAGACGCCTTGTGGCGCTGGCAGACCTTTGAAGCCACCAAGGATGGCGTGATCGATAACGTAGAGGTTTACGTTGTCAAAAGAAATCCGGATATCGGCAAACCTGGAGACCTAAAGGCCGCGATCTATCCGATGGACGGCAGCCAGCCCGCTGATGAAGCGCTGCAGACCGTTACGGTTCCTGAGACTCAGGTGAACGACAAGGCCCCTACCAGCATTGATTTCGATGTGCAGGTAGAGGCCGGCAAGCGCTATGCCCTGGCCCTGACCGCCGACCCCGCCGGTCAGCAGGATCCTCCGATCACTAAACCCACCTACGACTGGGTAAAGAAGGATCTTGGATTAGACCTTCCTTCGGGCAAGATCAGGCCTGAGGGCAATTGGGTTGACGAGAGCTTCCTTGGCACCTATTGGTGCAAGCTCTATTACGGTATCAGCAATACGATTGATTTATCTCATGAAAATCCCGCCGGCTCTGGATCTACCTTCGGCGTTGAAACAGACGCTGTATGGCGTTATCAGACCTTTGACGCCACCAAGGACGGCGTGATCGGCAGCGTAGAGGTTTACGTTGTCAAAAGGAGTCCAACCTCGGGAGACGCCAAGCCGGGAAACCTGGTAGCGGCGATTTATCCGATTACGGACGGCGTGGCAGGCGAGGCCTTGCAGACCGTTACGGTTCCTGAGGCTCAGGTGAACGACAAGGCTCCAACCAGCATCGATTTTAATGTGCAGGTAGAGGCCGGCAAGCGCTATGCCCTGGCTCTGACCACAGATCCCCTTGGCCAGCAGGACGCTCCGGTTACCCAGCCCACTTATGACTGGGTTAACAAAGATATCGGGTTAAACGATACCCTGCCTTCCGGCAAGATCAACCCCAGCGGCGCTTGGGTAGACGAAACCAAGTATATCAACACCTTATGGTGCAAAATGCATTACGCGTCCGAAAGCGAGAACGTTCCTCCGGTGGATTTCACCTTTGACACCTCCGATACCACCTGGGGCTATGGCGTTGGTGCCGGAGAAGGAGAAGCGGCCCGGTACCAGACCTTTACCGCTCCAGCTTCCGCAAAAATGACCTCCGCGGAAGTGTTTTTGCTTCCCAAGGGCAGAGCGGCTCCTCCCTTCGCGAACCTGATCGCGAAGCTGTACGACACCAATGAGGACGGCACGCCCAAAACGGAGCTGGCCTCGGTGACCAAGCCTTATACTGAGATTCCAGGCAACGGCGTTTATAAGCTGTATTTGGCTTATCAACTGGAAGCAGGCAAGCGTTACGCCGTTGTTTTAACCACTGACAAGCTGGCGGCGGACAACACCGGCAATAACGGAGACCATTATAATTGGCCTACCAGTAATCCGGCTCAGCCAGGTGAATTTTTTGGGGCAATTACGCCGGCGGGAGTAGCGTCGGATCAAACCAATTTGGGTACCGCTTATCTAAAGGTAAACTTTAACGAGAAAAGTGATCCTGCGGAACCCGTCCCCACAAAAGTAGAGCTTACGGCGGATAAAACAATTTTGAAGCAAGGAGAAACCGCTCAGCTCAGCGCTATCGTTTTGGATCAATTCGGCATGGTAATGGCTGGCCAGACGGTTACCTATGAGTCTGACAAGCCGGCTGCGGCTGCTGTGGACCCCACCGGAAAGGTGACGGCTGTAGGCGAAGGCGTGGCAGCGATCACAGCTACCTGCGGCGTGGACGGCCCTAGCAGCAAAATTTATATCACGGTGGCGGATGATTCCGGTATGCTGGAGCCTGTGCCTGGTATGATTATTACGGAAGACGTGAAATTCAAGCCTGGCGAATATGATTTCGGCGGCTCTGAGCAGGGTATTACCATCAAGGGTGACAATATTACCGTAGACGGTACCGGTGTGCGGATTTACAATGCAAAGGATGCGGATATTCTCGCGGATGTGACCACTGGCGCCTACGCTTATCAGTTGAATCCTGTGGATGGAGAAACTTCTTACTGCCTCACCCGGGAATTTGATTTCAGCAGCGCGGAGGCGGTCAAGTTCAGCTTTGACTCCAAAGTGGATGGAGCTTTCGCCGGCGCTTTGAAGGTTTATGCCTCTGTGGCGACGGCGCGTGGAACGAATTGAAAACAGTTGCCCCCACAAACGACTGGTCCAAGGCCGAGGTCGATCTGAGCGCCTATGCCGGCCAAGCCGCTGTAAAAGTTCGGGTCGCGTATGAAAACAGCGCATCCAGCGCGGACGATATGAAAGCCATGGGCCTGAAGCTGGATACCTTCGAAATCTTCGAGGATGGCGTGCGCACCTTCAGCGACTTGTGCAGCAGCAAGGTGTTTTATTGGTGGAAGGTGTCTTACGGCGATGAAGCGCCGATTGAAACTCCAGCCACCAGGAATAAGCCTTTGACAGAACCTCTTATGATGTGGATACCTCTTTATTCAAGGGCACCGCTCTTACCGTAGAGGATTCCAGCAAGGTCACCATCAAGGGCTTTGATGTCAGCGGCTTCTATTATGCTCTGGAAGCTTACAATTCTAACGGCTTAACCATTGAAAACAATAATTTCTCCGACAACTATACCAATCCCAACGGCGGCTGGGGCGACCAGCTGGGCGGTGCGGTTCTGATGGAAAATGTTAACGGCAGCACCATCCGGAACAATGTGGCCACCAACAACGCCAACGGCTTGTATCTCCGGTTCTCTGACAACAACGTGATTACGGATAACAACTTCTCCGACTGCTCTGACGTTTGCCTGGAGCTGTGGAATTCCTCCAAGAACCGGATCGAAGACAACGACTTCAGCTGGGGTATCCGGATTGACCCCTATGACGAGGTTCACGCCAGAGACTCCACCTCTTCATTGATCGAAGCGGCTTCCAACTACAACTATGTGAAAAACAACGACTTTACCCACGGCGGTGACGGTATCTTTGTGCGCGCCCTGAACGGCATTATGCCCGCCAACGCGCCTACGGGCCAATATGGCAACTCCGGTATTTCCATGACAGGCTGGTCGTCTGAGCATGAGATCATTGTGGATAACTATATCCATGACAATGCCGGCGCGGGTATCGGTATGATGTACCGTGAAAATCAGCCTTCCTTTAACGGTCTGATTCAGAACAACCGGATTGTCAACAACGGGCAGTATGCTATCTATCTGGAAAACGCCGATTGGTTCGAAATCAACGGCAACGTGATGGAAGGCAACGGAACCCGTTTAGCGGAGGACACAGACGGCGACGTAGTACACCAGGCGGCTAACGTGACAAACATTATCCAGCGGGATGGCGCCCAGTACCAAGAAAATTATGAGAATTATCTTGATTTGGTTCCCGAAGCTGTGATTGAAAGCGCTCCGGCTAACCGCTTCTCGGTAGGCGAGGAAGTAGCCTTCACCGCCGAAAACAGCACCGATCCTAACGGCAAGCCCTTGACCTTCCGCTGGGAAATGGGTGACGGCACCGTACTGGCTGGTGAAACCGTGCGCTATACCTTTAAGGAGCCCGGCTTCTATGATGTGGCGGTCAGCGCCACCAACGGGGATTGGACCGATATTGCGTGGATCAGCGTAAACGTAGTGGCCGGCGGCGGAGAAATCGGCACCGAGTCCCTGGAGGCTGGTCTGTTACCGAAAACGGAGGCAAAACCGCTCTGAGCCTGCAGGAGCCTGATGAAGAGATTCCCACGGTAGGCGGAGTCAGCATGGAGCACCCCATCTATTACGTTATAGATGGCAGTAAGTCTGTGAAGATGACCTCTACTGCTCAGAACAATACCTTGACCTATCCCCAGACTATGGACGCGGGATTTGATTTCAGCAACGAATATGCCTTTGGCTTCAGCATGAAGCTTCACAACCAAAACCAAAGAAACGGCGCGAATTCTCCGGTGGTTACCCTGTATACCGACGAGAATAACTATGTTTCTTACACGCCCAGCGATCCGCTGATGTTCCCCCACGCCTATGAGACCTTCACGGAGATGCAGTACCGGCATGAGTGGTATCCGGTGAACATTCCTCTGGAAGGCGGAAATGGCTGGGTAGCCCAGACTACCGGTACCCCTGATTTCAGCGAGATCAACTACATTACCATCGATACCCAGTCCGGCGGTTCTCAGACCCTGGAAATGTGGATCGACGGTATGAAGACCATTTCCAAGGATGCTTTGCCCGCTTACGGTGCGAATATCGCTGCCGACGGCAAGGAAGCCGTTTCCTCTTCCGCCGCTGGTTCCCAGACTGGAATCAACCAGCAGGTCAACCTAGATAATAAGTGGGTTTCCAACGTGGAAAAAGAAAGCTTCTATGGCGTCACCTTCTCCGGACTGAGAAATATCGACCAGGTAAGCTTCTATTCCTACTATCAGCACAGCCTTGCGGACGATGTCATTGGGCTTCCCTATTCCTACGAGGTGCAGTACCTGAAAGATGGAGACTGGACCCGGTAGCGAATCAGAGCGCTTCCAGCTCCGTGGCTCCCAACGAGAATATCGTTAAGTTCGATATGGTTCGTACCGATGGAATCCGTGTGGTGCTGAAAACGCCGACGGCATGGCGTCAGCCTTTACGCTTCCAGGCCATTAACAGCAACAACTACGCCGCGGAAAAGAAAGCCGACGGCAGCCCGGCAGTCGATGTAAAAACCAGCATCAACAGCGATATTACCGTAAATGCTGTGGACATGTATATCTGTGTAGCGAAGGAAGATACCTTCCCTGAGCATTACAGCGACTTCCTGGTGTTTATTTATGAGACTTCCGCCGACGCAGAACCCCTGTAGGAGATCCGATCGGCAAGGGTGTCCTGCCCGTTGAGGAGATTGAAGAGGGCGGCCTCAACAAGCCCTATAACATTAAGATGACCAATATGGAGGGCGGAGACCTGGTGCTGAAGGCCGGCTCTACCTACGTGCTGGGCGCTACTCAGGATATCCGGCTTTATCCCAACAACGAGTGCTACCGCTGGCCCACCAGCCAGCATCCTGACGGCGTCGACCAGTTCTACGGCAAATATGAGCCGCAGTCCGACGGCACCTTCGCCAATGCCGGAACAGAAAACCTGGGCACCGGCTGGATGCGGGTATACACCGACCGGGATGCAGACGGCAAGCCCTTGATCGACTATTCCTACGAGCTTTCCGGTTCCAGTGGTTACGGCGTGGGTTGTGAAAGCGGCGAAGTAGGCCGTTATCAGACCTTTACCTTCCCCACAGACCCCAATGGCTACACCATTGACGGTAAGGTGGAGAGCGAAGAAGGCTGGGCTACCAGAGGCGGCGGAGAGACCGACTATTTGACTTATACCTTTGAGGACAGCAAAGAGGTCGGAAACGCTCTGGTGTTCCTGGACGGCGTGCCTGAGAAGGTAACGATCAAGGCCGGCGAACAGGTTCTGGCGGAAAAGACCAAGGATCAGCTGAAAAACGGCGAGAACGCCTTTACCTTCACTAAGGCTGACACCGGCTCCATCACGGTAGAAATCGTGAACGGTGCCGAGAGCGTAACCGTTCGTGAGGTAGAACTGATGGGAGCAGATACCCCTGATGAGACAGTGGTGGATAAGAGCGCTCTGAAGGAGCAGATCGACAAGGCCGACTCTCTGAAGGAAGCCGACTATACCGCTGCTTCCTGGGAGAATATGCAGAAATTCCTGGCAAAGGCAAAGGACGTTTACAATGATCCAAAGGCGGACCAGGCTGCGGTCAACGGCGCCGCTAAGGATCTGGAGCAGGCCATCAGTGATCTGGAGGATGTGATTGTCCCCGGCGAGGTGGATAAGACAGAGCTGAACCGGGCGATTAAGCAGGCGGAAAGCTTGAAAAAGGAGCTCTATACAGCAGATTCCTGGGACAAGATGCAGGAAAAGCTGAAAGCAGCCAGAGACGTTTATGCGAATCCCGACGCGGATCAGCCGGCGGTAAACCTGGCGGCGGAAGAGCTCAGCGAGGCGATTGCCAATCTGGACCTGGTGAATCCTCCGGCAGAAGTGGATAAGAGCGGCTTGAAGGACGCGGTCAACCGAGCCGAAACCTTAAAGCAGGAGGGCTATACCGACAGCAGCTGGAGATGGTTCCAATCCGCCCTGGAGGAGGCCAAGGCTGTGCTGGCCGATTCAGACGCTACCCAGGCGATGGTAGACAGCGCGGAGGCCCGGCTGGAAGCCGCTATGGAGGATTTGGAAAAGACAGAGACAGGCTCCGGCGGTCATACGGCCACAGGCGACTGGCTGGTTTCTGGAATTTCCATATTGCTGGCCGCTCTGGCCCTGGCAGGTGCCGGCATTGTGATCTTCCGGCGCAGAAAGCGTGACGCTTAAATCTCCTGTAGCTGCGGGGCCCGAGGCTTTTGCAGGAACAGCAGTAAGAAAAAATTCTTCTAAGGGATTAGAGGAAGGATAAAACCGTGGGCCGCAGGCATCCAAAGGGAAATCAAATCGGATGTCTGCCGGCTCTTTTTATTAAAATGATAAGAAGGAGAATAACATGAAGCAGGCTGCTATTTTCGATTTAGACGGCGTGATTGTAGATACCGCCAGATTCCACTATTTGGCGTGGAAAAGGCTGGCGGCAGAGCTGGGCTTCCAGTTTACCGAGGCTCAGAACGAGCGCTTAAAGGGAGTCAGCAGAATGCAGTCCTTGGAATATCTGCTGGATTCCGGCGGCCTTCAGAACCGCTTTTCCCAGGAGGAAAAAGAGAAGATGGCGGCGCGGAAAAACCGGTGGTACGGGGAGCTGATCGCCACACTGACGGAAAAGGACCTGCTGCCAGGCGCCGAACGCCTTTTGAAAGAGCTGAAGGCTGCGGGAGTGGCCGTTGTGCTGGGATCCGCGAGCAAGAATGCCCCGCCGATTTTGAAGAGCCTTGGAATACAGGAGCTGTTCGACGCCGTGGTGGATGGAAATATGGTTCAGGAGGCCAAGCCGGATCCTCAGGTGTTTACCTTGGGAGCCGAGCTGGTGGGAATCCCCTATGAAGACTGCGCCGTATTTGAGGACAGCCAGGCTGGAATCGAAGCGGCGAACCGCGCGGGAATGTATTCCATCGGCGTCAGCAGGGCGGGTGCCTGCAAGGCTGCAAGGAGCAGATCGCAGATCTTTCCTGATCGGGGAAACCAGCTGGTATCAGAAAATTTTATTGTCGTCATCAGAAGGGGATCAAAGCAATGTATGATTTCAAAATTACAAAAACAGATTTTATGATAAACGGAAAAAAGGAGCTGCTTCTATGCGGAGAGCTGCACTACTTCCGCATGGAAAAGCAATACTGGGAAAAAGCGCTGGACGCGCTGGTAGACTGCGGATGCAACGCGGTCGCCTATTACGTTCCCTGGTTTGTCCATGAATACGAGGAGGGAAAATTCGATTTTACCGGCGAGCTTTGCCCGGAGAACGACCTTCACACCTGGATTCAGCTGACTCAAAAAAAGGGCTTGCTGGGCTTCTTCCGTCCCGGCCCTTATGTGTATGCGGAAACCACTGATTTGGGACTGCCTAAATGGTTTTCACAGAAATACCGGAACGCTCACGTCAAAGGATATCAGGATGGCAAATATGTGGATGTGGGAATGAAAACAATGTGGCCCACAACCATCCGGATTTTATCAGGGCGGCGGAGCGCTGGTATAAGGCGGTGTGCGGAGAAATCCAGGATTACCTGGCGCCGAAGGGAAACATTGTGATGTTCCAGCTCTGCAATGAGATCCCCACCGAGGATCTGGATGACAGAAATCCGGAAAATCTGGGGATCGGCCGGGAGGACGGACTTTATCCCCGCTATTTGACAGAGAAGTATGGGCAGGCCAGCCGGCTGAACCAGTATTATGAGTCGGATTTTTCCGATCTGCTCACCATAGAGCCCCATATGCTGGAGGCGGCGAATCCCAGCTTAGCACAGCGGGATCATTTGGAGTTTGTCTATGACTTTTATTTTCCGGCTTACTTCCAGACCTTGCGGAAAATCGCGCGGAACAATGGCGTTCAGGTAGAAATGATACATAACGCTTACAATCCCAGGGCGATTTCCCTGCATTACGGGAACAACCGGAAAAATCCCTGGCTGAATATTGGAATCGACTGCTATTATTCCCTGACAGGCCAGCTCGGAATCCGGGAGGGAACCTATTTCTGCGATTACGGCGCGGAATACGCCTCGAATTTTCTGGCGAAGGCTCCCTGGGTCATTGAGCAGGAAAGCGGGTATTGGAAGGACTATCCCCAGGTTTACGGGCCGGAGCTTTATCTATGGACCTTTGGACGATCGCGGCGGGCTACCGGGGGTTTAATATGTTCCTGTTCGCCGGATGTGAGAACCGGCCGGTATGGGCTGGTACGGTACCGACCATAATTGGCAGACTCCCGTAAGCCGCACCGGAGAGCGGCTGGAAAATTACCCGTATTTGGCGCGTTCCCTGTCGGAAATTAAGAAGAACCAGGAGGACCTGACAGCGCCTGTCCGGCATGATCTATTGTTCGGCGTCAAGAACGATCCGGGACTGATCTGGAAGCGGGCCGCCCGAGCCAGCAACGATTTTTATTTTGTGCTGAAGTCGGCGGGCTTCACGCCAAGAGTGTGCGATTTCGCGGAGGAGCCTATGGAGCGGCTGAAAGAAGCGCAGGCCCTGTGCGTCCTTTCCGACGAAGCTATGGATGAGACGGTTCAGGAAAAGCTTTGCGAGTTTGTCAAAGAGGGCGGCAGGCTGATTCTGTGCGGGCGGGTGCCGACACGGGATTCCTGGAGTCAAAGCTGCACCCTGTTGGCGGATATGTTTGGCATCTGCGCGGAGGAAATGGAAGACAAAGGAGACGACCAGCAGAAGCTGAAGCTGGACGGTAAGGAATATTACATCGGCAGAACCGTACAGCCGATTATGGCGGCGGCAAAAAATATTCTGGCGGCGGAGGATGCCGGAAATCCGGCCGTATTTTACTTTACTCTTGGCCAGGGGGAACTGCTTCTGCTTCCATTCTCCCTGGAACCCACATTTTACAGCCAAGCGGAAGCCGTGAAGCTTCTGCTTGGAAAAATCGGTGTCAAGCCCTATATTTCCGGCGCGAAACGCCTGAGAATCATTCCAAAGCAAAACGGCAAAGCTGTGCCTTGAATCCGAATCCCGTCGCCGCTGCGGAAGAAGTGTGCTTGGGGGAACGGCGGGTTGCGGTCTCCCTGGAGCCGTATGAGTATGCCATTTTATAATTAAAGGGGTATTTCCATGAATTATTTGAAACCATTTGACCCGGCCTATTGTGTCGAGGAGGAACGTAATTGCCGGCGTTATACCAAATATTACGAGGGCGTTTTCGCTCAGGGATCAGGGTATCTGCAGATTCGCGGCTCCTATGAGGAGGGCCTCGCCTGCGCGGACCAAGGCGAGCTCTATATGCGTATGCCCGCTAACGTGACCATTGAAAAGCCAAGGCATCCCTATTCCAAATGGGGAGTCTATGTGCCGGGCGTTACGGGGATCCATCCCATGCTGAAGGAAGAGCTGGTGAACCTGCCCTATCTATTAAAGCTGGACGTTACCGCCGATGGGGAAAAGCTCGATATGGAATTGCCTGGAATCCACAATTACCGCCGGTGCCTGGATTTTCGGGACGGAGTTCTTTACCGGGACTTTGACTGGCGTACGGAAAGCGGGCTTGTCCGCTGTCAATACCGCCGGTTTCTGCCCAGACAGCTGAAGCGGGTGGTTGTGCAGGAATTCTCCTTTCAGGTGGCTTCGGGCCGCTGCCGCCTGACGATTGAAAATGGAATTGACTGCAAGGTAACGACCAACGGTTACAACCATTTTAAAAAGGTAGAAGAGAGCGGAGAGGCCGGCCGCCGCGGGTGCGTTGTCCAAACGGACAACGGGGATTCTATTCGGATGCTTTCCATGCTGTTTGACAGTCAGGGAAAAGTGCTGGGGCCTGTCGTTGATTCCGTTTTGCGGGAGGGGGAAACCCTGAAGCTTACTAAATTGTCCGCCGTTTCCACATCCCGGGATCTAGACGCTGGCTATCTGGAATTTGACCAAATGGAAGCCTTGCTGGCGGAAACCATTAATAGTGGAGAAAGGGTCTATCTGGAGAACAAGGCTCAATGGGCTCGCCTTTGGAAGAGGGCAGGCGTCTCTATCGTTGGAGATGAGACGGCGCAAAAGGCAGTGAACTTTTCAATCTACCATTTGCTCCGCAGCGTCAATCCAGACGACAGCCGGGTGGCTGTCTGCGCCAAGGGCTATTCCGGCGAGGCTTATTTCGGGCATTTCTTTTGGGATACTGAGGTCTATTTACTCCCCTTTTATTTGTATACCAATCCGGAGCTGGCAAAAAAGCTGGTGGAGTTCCGCATTCAGACCTTGCCCGGCGCCATGGCGAACGCCAAGGCTTACGGATATCCGGCGCCGGTATCCCTGGGAGTCTTCTGTTTCCGGTGAGGAGCAGTGCCCCAACTGGCAGTACGCGGATCATGAGATCCACGTTACAGCTGATGTCGTCCATGGTATTTGGCACTATTATCAGGCGGCTGGAGATATAGAGTTTCTGAAAAATGCCTTGCCAGTGCTGAAGGAAACGGCCCGCTACTGGCTTGCCCGTGTTTGCCGCAGGCCGGCGGGGCCGTGACACTGGATGGCGTTATGGGGCCGGATGAATATATCTGCCTGTGCAATAATAACGCCTATACCAACTTCATGGCGGCCCGCAGCCTGGAAATTACCGCTTGGGCTTTGGAGCTGTGCGGAGAAGCAGCGGAGCCCGGTTTTATAGAAGATCTGCGGGAGACGGCTCAGGGCCTTATGAATTCTGTGGACTGGTCCGGGGTTATTCCCCAATGCGACCATTTTGAGGATTATGAGGAGCCGGATTTTGAAACGATGTGGCCGGACCGCTCCAAGCCGTTTGGCGGACAGGTGTCTCAGGAGTATAATTACCGGGTCAAGGCGCTGAAGCAGGCGGACGTACTCATGCTGCCCTATCTGTTTCCGGAGCGGTTTTCCGCGGAGCAAATCAGGCAAAGCTATGACTTCTATTATCCTTATACTACCCATGATTCCTCGCTTTCCGCATCATACATTCTATCCTGTGCGTCCGGCTTGAGAGAGACCGTGAGGCGTGGGAGTTGTTTCAAAGGGCTTTGGAAATCGACTTGAGCGAAGCGAAAATGGGAGCGGCGGAAGGCGTTCATATCGCGAACTGCGGCGGAATCTGGCAAGGTGTCATTTTGGGGTTTGCCGGTATGAAATGGGAATATGACTGCGATCAGCCGACCTTTCATCCAAGGCTTCCAAAGCACTGGAAATCCCTCTCATTTTCTGTGTGCATGAAGGGAGAATTCTACCGGGTGTCCATTTGCGGCGATCAGGCTCATGTGATAAAGGTTGAATAGAAGGCTCGATTTTAAGCTGAAAAATGAAGTGAGCTGAATTTAAGCGTTTTCCGTGCTTTTTATGGATGAGCTTTAGGCTCTCTTCAACTGTTCGCGGGAAATGCGCCACGAAGCGAAAATCGGGAATCGCGGCGGAAAGAAGGAAACAAGGAGCTTTCAATAGAAGCTTCATGCTATTGCGGCATATGGCTTCGAGGGGACGAATTTTTTTATTTAAGACAGCCTTAGAGACAGGTAACGGCTATTTCACCGCGCGAATAAGGCCCTGCGGCAAGCAGAATGCTTGCCGCAGGGCCTTTGCTTTTGCTTTCAGCTTCAGGAGTACAGGACAACGGCGCATCAGGCGGCTAAGCCGTGGTGGATTGCTTCTGTTCACAATAATCAAAATCGCGTTGTTCAGCATCTTCCATTTACTCTGTGAATGGTCAATGTTAATATGAATCCGTAGTTTAATACAAATTTTCCGTTGAAAGTGCCAGCGGGGTTTATGCGGCATTTAACAGGAATTTTTAAGAAGGGAAGGATTTTATGAGCAATTATGGAATTCAGACAAAACCATGCGAGCTAAAGTATGCGCCAATGGATATCGAAAAGCGCAGGAAACTGCTGCCGAAGAAAAGCGTCAGCAGTCTTTATCCGGCGAAGGCGGATATTGATGTTGTGGTAACAGGGAACGGAAAACAACGCATTGATGTGATTGGCGACCCCTATCATGAGAGAATCATTTTTAAAAGAGAACGAATCATGGATATGCGTTGGAAGGATACGCCGGAGCCGCCTGATGTGGCTTATGCGATCCCGGAATGCAGAAGGCTTTTACTACAGGGTGAATTTGAGAAAGCGGCAAAGCTGATGGATCAGGCGACGAGAAATGCGGGCTATGATAAATGGCTTGACAAACGTCCATTTGGCGTGGAGTTTCCTCGGCTGCATCCCCGGCTGCATTCGGTAATGGAATTATTATTGGATTTTGACGAGGCAGAAAACAGCCATGACTATCTCCGCTATCTTACATGATGTCCGGAGAAATTACGGTGCGGTGCGAAGACGGCAAGGGCGGGATCATCCGCCGCTCTTTCGCGTCGTTCCCGAAGGATGTGGTAGTACAGGAATTTAAGCGCCAGGACGGGAAAAGCTTTGATGTAACCATGCGTTTTGTTGCGCCGGGCGGATATGAACTGCAGGATGACTTTGGAGAGTTTGTGCTGGTGGACTTCCATGAAATGTATCCGATTCCGGGAAGCTCTGTCCAGGTTCAGACGTCGGCGGACAGCTGTACCGTATCTTTAGCGTATGATCCCCAATACGGAACCAGAGGCTATTGCTGTTCCTCCTTGATTCAAACGGATGGACAGGTTACGAAACATAAAAGCGATGATTTTAACGGATATATCACGGTGAAAGACGCGACAGCGGTTACTGTTTTATCCCGGACGAATAAATATGAGGAGGACTATGAGCACAGCCTTGCGGAAACGGTTCTGGAAGATATTAGAAAAATTACGGGAACTTATGAGGAGCTGTTGGAAGAAAACAGAGCGCATTTGCAGCCGATGATGGAACGGTCTACGCTGAATCTTGAAGGGGACTGGGCCCTTTCCGCTGAGGAGCTTCTCCAGGAGCAGCACAGCAGAGGCGTGGAGCTGAGCCCCATGATGATGGAAAAGCTATACGACATGGGAAGATTTTTCATGATTGCGGATACCGGCGACGACCCGCCTTCCTTGTTCCAGCATAATATCAATACCAATTTGCAGGTGTGCGCGGGTAATATGACTGGCCTGCCTGAGGTGATGGATACCTACTTTAGGTTCTACGAGACCAAATTTGATGATTTTAGATTAAACGCCAAACGGTTCTTTGGCTGCCGGGGTGTGCTGGGAAATGTGCATTGCGACTATAATTCAGGCCTGTTCTACCAGTTCTCGATTGTCTATCCGCATTATTGCTGGACTGCTATGCTGGGCTGGATTTACAACGAATTCTGGGGCCATTATCTTGTGACTGGCGATAAGAAGTTTTTGCGGGAGCGCGTCGTACCTGGCTTAAAAGAGATCGCGCAGTTCTATCTTGACTTTCTGTCCGATACGGATGAGGAAGGAAAGGTGATTTTTTATCCCAGCTATTCTCCGGAAGATCCTTCAATGAACGATTACCATGTGCCGTTCCCGAAAGACGTGTATGCCATGAATGTAAACTCACTGATGGACGTTATGGCTTGCCGCGAGGTGCTGGATAATCTGATGGAAGCGTGTGAAATCTTAGATTTGGATGAACCGGATTATCCAAAATGGAAAGAGCTGCGGGGAAAGCTGCCCACCTATCTGCTGGATGAAGAGGGCGCCGTCAAGGAATGGTCTTTCAAATATTCCGGGGAGAACTATGATCACCGCCATGTATCGCACCACTATGACGTATGGCCGGGCAGAGCGATTACCCCGGAAAAAACGCCGGAGCTGGTTCAGCCGTTTATCTTGTCCAACCGGAAGCGGGGCCATCAGGATGATTCGGCCCATGGCGTGATTCACAGATATTTTACCGCCGTCAGGCTGGGCGACCTGCCGGATGCATGCATAATTTCCGTACGCTGATGGAGCATGGCTACGTTACCCGAACCTTGAATACAGTCCACTATCCTTATCGCGTGTTTTGCGGGGATCTGTTAGGGCTATGCCGGCTATGCTTTTGGAATTGCTGGTGTATTCAGACGAAGGGCTTATCAAGCTGCTGCCCGCGGTTCCTGACGATTTGACAAAGGTTCCGTAAAAGGCGTATGGCTGTATACCTTTGCGAAAATTGAAAGCATGGAATGGGATATGAAGGCCGGAAAGGCTGACGCGGAAATCTCCTCTTTAGAAGATCAGGAAATTCATTACCTGTTCCCAGTGGGCTATCGCAAGGTCTTTGTAGATGGAAAGCTTTACGCGGAAAACGGTAAGGAATTTAACCTTGAAATGAAGAAAGGGACAACAGCGGTTATTTCTTTTGAGTTTTAACAGCAAATCCGCGGCGGAGCGCCTGTCTGAAAAGACAGGCGCTCCGTGCAGTTCATAAAATAAGCGGGAAACTGGGACGCCGCAGTGAAAATATGAATGGAAAAAATAAAAAATCCGAGAAAAATACTGGTGCCTGCCGAAAGGGAAAAGCTTATCCCAAAATCAGGAGGGAAGGAAAAAGCTTATGGCTTTCACGGAAGAGCTCCTGATGAATCCCCACAAAGAAATCACATAAAGGAGAGTGGCTTACTCATGCCAAAACAAAAATGCTACCCGCCTGTTCCCCTAACGGATATCCGGATATCCGACCCATTTTGGTCGCGTTATCTCGATCTAGTGAAGGAGGTGATGCTTCCATATCAGTGGGACGCGCTGAATGACCGGATTCCAGGGGCGGAACCAAGCTGCGCGGTGCAGAATTTCCAAATTGCCGCCGGCTTGCGCAAGGGGAATTCCAAGGCGAAGTTTTTCAAGACAGCGATGTGGCGAAATGGCTGGAGGCGGCCGCTTATCTCTTAGCGGCCGGTCGGATCCGGAACTGGAAGCGGTTGCCGACGGCATGATAGAGATTATAGAAAAGGCGCAGCGGCCAGATGGATATTTAGATACTTACTTCATCATAAAGGAGCCTAAAAAGCGATGGTCCAATTTATATGAATGTCATGAAATGTATGTAGCCGGCCACATCATTGAGGCGGCGGCAGCCTACTATCAGGCTACCGGAAAAAGAAGGCTTTTGGATGTGGCGTGCCGGCTGGCAGACCATATTGAAAGCGTTTTTGGAACGGAACCGGAAAAGATACAAGGGTATCCGGGCCATCAGGAAATTGAATTGGCGCTTGTAAAATTATATCAGGCAACCCAAAATGAGAAATATTTGGCTCTAAGCAAGTTCTTCATTGACCAGAGGGGAAAGAAGCCTAACTATTTTCAAAAGGAATGGGAAGGTTCAAGGGATAGGCGCACTTTTAAAACCGGCGCGCCTGTTCCTCCGCCGGATTTGAAATACAATCAATCCCATGAGCCGGTGCTTCAGCAGGAAGCCGCCGTGGGACATGCTGTCAGGGCGGTATATATGTATTCGGCGATGGCGGATTTGGCGCGGGAGGCCGGCGATCAGGAGCTATTGAAATCTTGCAGGCGCTTATGGGACAATATCGCTTCCAAACAGCTGTATATTACGGGAGGAATCGGGTCTACTCATAACGGAGAGGCCTTCACCTTTGATTACGACCTGCCAAACGATACGGCGTATGCGGAAACGTGCGCTTCTATCGGGTTGATTTTCTTTGCCCATCGCATGCTGCAGATGGACATGGACAGCCGTTACGGCGATGTTATGGAAAGGGCTCTCTATAATGTAGTGCTGGGCTCCGCTTCCCGGGATGGAAAGCGATTTTTCTATGTGAATCCTTTGGAGGTTTGGCCGAAGGCCTGCGGCGGCAATCCGGATAAACAGCACGTAAAGCCGGTAAGGCAGAAATGGTTCGGATGTCGCCTGCCTGTCCGCCTAATGTGGCGCGGCTCATGGCC
>ENA-OQLB01000246-OQLB01000246.1-human-gut-metagenome-genome-assembly--contig:-NODE-246-length-32168-cov-8.419525_pt1 | contig 32168 bp, 39 predicted proteins | sample MGYA00242656_ERZ504813 | MGnify/ENA primary metagenome ERZ504813 (study PRJEB26092, sample SAMD00036388) | human gut metagenome | host: Homo sapiens | study: EMG produced TPA metagenomics assembly of... | reverse complement strand
CCGCGGAGAGCTTGCCTCCGCCATAGGGCAGGGTTCGGTGCTTCTGTTCACCGGCAACGCCTTCGAGCTTCTGGGCAGTTCCATCATGGATGCAAGCGGAAGGGAATATCCTGCCCTCGGCTTTTCAAAATTTACCGTTCAGGAAACCGATGCCCGCATCACCGGCGACGTAATCTGCCAATGCGCGCAAATCAAGGAACCGGTCGTGGGCTTTGTTAATAAATGCACCCTAATCAAAGGGATCGAAGCCCCGCTGTTTACCGTTTCCATGGGCCCCGGCAACCAAGCCGGCGACCCTCGGGAGGGCCTTTGCCTGGGAAATGTGTTCGGCACCCATTTGACCGGCCCTATTCTGGTCAAGAATCCCAGCTTTCTCGACTATATCACCGATCTGCTTGGAAAAAGGCAGCAGCCCCAGTTTGAGCTTTCTCCGATGGATAATCCTCATCCGCTTCGGGCTTACGAGATCACGCTTCAGGAATTGACCAAGCGCCGCGACGGCGTTTAAAAGCTGGCGGAGGCGGCCTGCCTGATGCTCAGCTTTTTCGCTGCCGGCCTTTCACTCCATTCAGCCGGATTGCTTGCTTCCTCTGGTTAATTCCTCGCGGGGCCGTCAATAGTCTCCGCTGAAGCATTCAAGCTATAAAAACAGGTAAATTACCTGGCGTTTTTTTATTAACAGCGTTTGGCTTAGATCTTAACAGAGTCCGCGTCGATCCGGGCCGGAAGCTCGCTGGCGTCGGCAGAGATCAGCATGACGATTTTCACCTCGGAATGCGAGGCAAGCTCATTGGCTTTGGCGACAAAGTCGGCCAGAGCCTCAAAATCCCGTCCGGTGATTTTCAAAGTGGAATCCACAAAAATATCGGTTACATCATAATTTCCGGCACAAATACCGCTGAGGAAGCCGTAAAACGCATCAAAACCGCTGACATTATACTGCTCGATGTCGATCAGCCTGGCCTTGTGGGATACGTCGTAGGTGAGCTTCGCGCCCTTTTCAATGACTACCACATTGCCGTTGGACTTTTCCACAGCCTCATTGGCCAGCTGGATCAGTCTTTTTGTTTTTCCGGAACCTTTATTCCCAATAATCAGAGTTATCATAGGATACTCCTCCTGTATATTTATTCCGCCACCGGCGGTTTTTCATGCTATTTTGCAAGTCTTGCTTCCAAAGCGGCTTTCTCGTTCTCATAACCAGGCTTGCCCAGCAAGGCGAACATATTCTTTTTATAGCTCTCTACGCCAGGCTGGTCAAAGGGATTGACGCCCATCAAATAGCCGGAAACAGCGCAGGCCTTTTCAAAGAAATAAATCAGATAACCCAGCTCAAATTCAGTGGCTTCCTCCATATGCAGCACCATGCTGGGAGCGCCGCCGTCAGTATGGGCCAGCACCGTGCCCTCAAAGGCCTTTTCGTTAATATAGGCCATGGAGCGGCCGGCCAGGAAATTTAATCCGTCCACGTTGTCCTTATCCTCATTCAGGACGATTTCCCGTTTGGCCTTATCAATCAGCACCACTGTCTCAAACAGCAGGCGCTTGCCATCCTGAATAAACTGCCCCATAGAATGGAGATCTGTGGAAAACACCACCGAGGCCGGGAACAGGCCCTTCTGGTCCTTGCCCTCGCTCTCGCCGTAAAGCTGCTTCCACCATTCGTTCATCATCGTGAAGCACGGCTCGTAGCTGACCAGAACCTCTACCTCTTTTCCCTTGCGGTATAGGATATTCCGTAAGGCGGCGTACTTATAGCAGTCGTTTTTATTGAGGTCAGGCTCCATAAAGTCATTCTGGGCCTTTCGGGCACCGGACATCAAAGCGTCGATATCGCATCCGGACACCGCAATCGGCAGCAGGCCGACGGCTGTCAGCACCGAGAACCGTCCGCCGACATCGTCAGGAACCACAAAGGTTTCGTAGCCCTCCTCATCGGCCAGCTTCTTCAAAGTGCCTTCGCCTTGTCGGTCGTACAGTAGATTCTTTCCCTGGCGCCTTGCTTGCCGTATTTTTTCTCCAGCAGTTCCCGGAAAACCCGGAATGCGATCGCAGGCTCCGTGGTGGTTCCGGACTTCGAAATCATATTGATGGAGACGTCCTTCCCCTCGCACAGGTCGATCAGTTCAGCCAAAGCGGTAGAGCTGATGCTGTTACCCGCGAAATAAATATCCGGAGTATCCTTTTTTAAAGCGTTATAGTTTGGGGATTTTAAAAACTCAATGGCCGCCCGGGCTCCCAGATAGGAGCCGCCGATTCCGATTACGATAAAAACATCCGTATCGGACTGAATCTTTTTCGCAGCCTTTTGAATTCTAGAAAATTCTTCCTTATCATAATCAGTAGGAAGCTTGATCCAGCCTAAAAAGTCATTGCCTAAGCCTGTTCCGGCATGAAGGGCCTCATGGGCCAGCTTGACTTGAGGGGCCATTGCTTCACATTCCTGGGGCTTGACAAAGCCCTCCAGGTATTGTGCGCTGAGTTTTGTAGCCATAATTGAACCTCCTCGATCCACGGCGCTTCCGCCGCCCTTTTGATACTTTTTATTTTACAATATCCCGGCACAATTTGCAAGGACAGCCAGGTCTATTTGTCCGGTTTTTGTGAAATTTAACGATTTCGTCAAAATTTCGCCGTATATTTTTTATCCTTTGAAAAAACTCCAACTGCTATACCTCCTTTTCTTCATCCAAAGCAAACACGGGCTTTCCGCGCTTTTCCGCTGCTTTACAGTCGCAGAAGCTCTCTGGCTAAAATCCCCAATGCGGAAAAAAAGCTGATTTGTTCCACATCTCCAGCAGCGGTGATTGGATATTCCGTCAGCACCTCGCCGTCCAGGGTATATACAATTTTTCCCAGCTGCTGGCCTTAGCCACGGGCGCCTCCACCGATTCCGACAGTTTGACTTCTGTCTTTAGATCCTTTTCCCTGCCTTTGTCAGCAGAACGCTGCCCGAAGCGGCCGATTCAACCGCGACCTGGGACTGCATCCCATTCGCCACCGGCACCGGCTGCAAAGCCTCCTCCGGCAGACCCGGGGTGTAAATCATATAATTGGAAAATCCATAATCCAGCAGGGCCGCAGCGTCGGTAAAACGCTCCTTTCCCGTAGCGCTGCCCAGCACCACGCCGATCAGTGACAGCCCGTCTCGCTGCGCGGTAGCGGTGATACAGCTTCCCGCGCCGCCGGTGGTGCCGGTCTTTAAGCCGGTGATCCCGTTATAACTTTTCAAAAGCTTATTGGTATTTACGATCTGGGTTTTCCCCTCTCTTAGGGTATCCATCCAAATAGTGGTATAATCAAAAATTTTCTCGTGCTTGATCAATTCACGAGACATCAGCGCTACATCGTAAGCGCTGGTTACATGCCCCTCTTCGTCCAGGCCGTTGCAGTTTTTAAAAACCGTGTCTTTCATCCCCAGCTCCGCCGCCCGCTGGTTCATCTTCTGCACAAAGGCCTCCTCCGTGCCCTCCAGATGCTCCGCCAGCGCGACCGCCGCATCGTTTGCCGAAGCCACCACCGTAGCCTTTACCATATCGTCAGCGGACATGGTTTCTCCCGGTTCCAGCCAAATATCTGATCCGCCCATTGACGACGCATGCTCACTGGCTGTAATGGTATCCGTCAAAGACATCCTGCCTGGTCAATGGCCTCCATGACCAAAAGCAGCGTCATCACCTTGGTAATTGATGCGCAGGCCCTGACCTCATGGGAATTTTTCTCAAACAACACCTTTCCGGTAGACGCCTCCATCAGCACAGCGCTGGGTGCCGTCAGATCCTCCTCCGAAAGCGCTCCCGCCGTCACCGGCAGGCAGACGCCGCCAGCAAAGCTCCAAGCCCCAGGCATAAAGCCCTTTTCCAAAATTTCATACCGCACCTCCAACAAGTATTCTTCTGGTTTATACTTATGTAAGCGCCTGTCTTTTTAGTCGTTTTCCTGTAAATTCAAATCCACAAAAAACGGCTTAGAATTTGGTCCTCGATGCTAAGTCCTTTCAGGCTTTTCGAAATTGCTTTCTGTGCGTCTGCCCCCGGCGAAGCCCGCCAAAAATCAAAGCCTCAGGCAGAAAAAAGCCCCGGCACGCGGGGGAAATTCCGCGTGCCGGGGCCGCTGCCGTCTGTCCCGCCGGATCGCTTACCGGCGGTTGACCGAGGACGTACCCTTTTCCCTAAGATAGGTGGATTCCAGATCCGCTAAATGAAGCTTTACGGCGATGGGATATTTGTCGAACGCATTGCTGATAGCGTAGCCGCCGCTTTTCGCAGTATCGTCAAAGCCGCCCATATGCCAGCGGATCGCCATAGCCTCTGAGGTTTTCAGCCGCATAAACCGTTCAATCAGAAATACGGATTTTTCCCCGTGACCGTAGGGAAACATATCCTCCACGCTGAAATAGGGCTGTTTTTCCCACTGCCCTGTTTCTTCGTTTTTCACGTTCCGGTAGAGCATTTATAAAACTGGGCTTTGCACAAATCGTGAAGCAGAGCGCAGACCGCAAAGCTTTCCGGATTATCCGCGCCTTCCTCAAAATGCTTTTCCATCATCACCTGATACACCTTGACGCTGTGCTGCACCAATCCTCCGGTGCATGCGCAATGAAATTTTGTGCTGGCCGGAGCGGTAAAAAAATCTGTGGTCTGCAGCCATTCTAAAAGCTCCTTGGAGCCCTCCCGGCTGATATGCTCCTGATAAATACTGATAAAATCCTCTTTATAGCCCATAACTTCTCCTTTTCTTAACCTATGTATGGAGTGCCTGCTTTTTTCATATTTTATTGTAACACAAGAAGCCCGGCCTGAACAATCAAAAACAAGAAGTTTTCAGCAGCTTTACGAATTTGTCGATTTATGGTACACTGTGTCCTACTACCTACTATATGACGCTCCCCCTATTCCCTCATATAAAATTACAGAACAAAGGAGAAGCCTATGAAAAACAAAAATATGCAGGTGCTGCATTCCTCGCCAAAAACCCGGCGCACGCCGCCGGCCGCCGGCTTCGCCACGGGGCTTTGCTTCTACAAGCTGTTTTGGATATTCCTGGTAGGCTGCGTGATTGGCTGTCTGGTGGAAATGCTCTGGTGCTATCTGAACGAAGGCTTTTTTGAAAGCCGGCAAGGCTTGATCTACGGTCCTTTTTCCCCGGTTTACGGCTTAGGCGCCGTGCTTTTCACTTTAGTGATGTACCGGTTTAAGCATTCCAGCAGCTTCATCATCTTTTTGGTCAGCGCCGTGGTCGGCGCCTTGTTTGAATATGTCTGTTCCTGGGTGCAGGAGATGGCCTTCGGCACCGTTTCCTGGGAATACAGCAACGAGCCTTTGAATCTTAACGGCCGGACCAGCCTTTCTTTCGCGGTAATGTGGGGCGTTTTGGGCTTGGTGTTTATGAAGCATGTGCTTCCCTTTTTAGAGCGGCATATCGAACGTTTTCCGGTAAAGGCCGGTACTATAATCACTTGGATTCTGATCGTACTGATGGTCCTCGATATCGTCATCTCCGCCGCTGCGGTGCGCCGGCAAACAGACCGGCACAACGGCGTGCCATCCACCAACATTATCACGGAATTTCTCGACAATCATTATCCCGATTCCTTTTTAAAGCTAATCTATCCCAACATGGAACAGCCGGGCAGAGGCTGAAGCCATACCAGAAAGTCAGGCAAGAATTGTTTTCGGAAAAGCGCCGCGGATTTTCGCGGCGCTTTTTTGAGAGCTTTTGCCTTTTTTATTTGTCGTGCCTGCTCCAGTCAATATACTGAGCGGAACACCAGCCTGTACCCAGAAGGCATCGAATCCGAAGCCAGCCTCTGCCGTTATCCTCCAGCACATCCACCATATTGCCTTCGGAAATAGTGAACAGTACGGAAGATCCGTGGCCGGGCCCGAACGGATATTGAGTACATCGGCCGTACATTTTCCCACGCCGATGGCGGGCACCTGCAAATTGGTGCGGAACCAGTCGATATACTGGGAAGCGCACCAGCCGGAGCCAGAAGGCAGTTGATCTGAAGCCACTGGCCGCTGGCTGTGAGCACATCGACCATATTCCCCTGGGACAGCTGAAACGCTGCCGGATAGTCCAGGCCGCTTCCTGTGCGGACGTTCAATACATCCGCTGTGCAGCGGCCGATCCCAATCGGCGGCTGCTGGGATTCAAAGGGAGACCATTGGATATATTGAGCCGCACACCAGCCCACGCCGTGGAGACAATTGATCTGAAGCCAGCCGTTCTCGCTGATCTTCAGCACATCCACCATATTTCCTGTGGAAATCTGATACACCACCGGGTAGTCGGTTCCCGGCCCGGAACGGACATTCAGCACATCCGCCACACAGTGGCCGATTCCCAGCCGATCATCCCGCTCTCCGCCGGAACCTTCTTCCGAGCCGCCTGATCCGCCGCTTTCCCCGGAGCCCCAGCCATTGAGTCCCTTGTCTTTAATAAGCTTCGGGAAATCGCGGTAGGCTATATTCATATCCACCTTGCCGGCGATCCCGCCAACGGTTCCCCCGCTGGTATACTGCCACATGCCGTGATGGCCGTCATACTGATCCTCTGAATAATACTGAGCCACCCACACGTCATAGGGAAGCTGGTCCGGATAAAACTTGTTGGTCAGCCAATTCAGGCTGGCGTAAATCCCCACATAATAGCCTGCCTTTTCCACCGTCTCACAGAACGCCCGGATCACCTTAGTCAAGGCGTCCCGATCCAGACTCCCCATGGTAGCGCTGTCCTCTACGTCGTAATACAAGGGGTATTCAAATCGAATTCCCTTTACTGTGTCGAGGAAAAAGCCCGCTTCGTTCCTAGCCTCTTCCTCAGTCACCGCATACCCGTAATGATAAGCGCCAATGGGAATCCCGGCGGCCTGGGCTCCTTTTACGTTGTTATAAAATTGATTATCCACCTGGCTTGGGCTGGGCGAGCCAAAGCTGGAACGCAGAATGGCGAATTCCACGCCGCTGTTTTTCACTGCATCCCAGTCGATCACCCCTTGCCAGGAACTAACGTCAATTCCCCTTTTGTCCATAAAAATTTCTCCTTTCGCTTCTGGAGCGTTTTCTGCCCATTTCTATAATATGTATGAAGCGACTCCTTGTCCCATTTTTCTTTTCCGGTAAAACCATGCGTTTCGAAAATTTCCATAATTGCTAAATGATACATCTCATGAAGCCGTCTTTTTGACAAACAATAATGCCGGGGTGATAAAATGGATAATTTTTTTAACGGAGGAGCAATCCTTTTCAGCAATCGGCTTGCAGAGGATATGGACTTAGGAAACTATTTCGCCAGTCTGCCCGAAGAAGTGCAGGAAGCGATTAACCAGAGAGCGGAGGAATTTCATTCTGCTGAAGAAATACGAGCTTACGCGGAAGAATTGAAGCTGCGTTCTTAATCGGCTGGGGTTAGAGTAAAAATCAAATTCCAGGATTATTGGCCTTTCTCTGCTTCCGCAGGCTTAAATGCCGCCGTCTTCATTGATTAACGGCACAAAGGGAGCCTCCAGCGAGGTAACGCCAGGTGCTTGAGAGCCGTCAGCGGCGGAAAAATCCGCCGCAAATCAAACGGTAAAATAGGCTGCCGCAAAAGGAAAGCTTTCTGGGAGACGGGCATAAAAGCCATGAGCGCGCGGCTCCGCAAGCAGAAACCTAAAAAGGCCGGCTGGGAGTTATCCCAGCGGCCTTTTTCCGTCGAAAATTTCAAGCAGATTAAGCAGATTAAATGGAAATTTTAAGGGCGATATCATAAAGCTCCTTGTTAAACTGCTTTTTCATCTGCAAAGCCTCGGTGATATCAAAGTCCACAATGTCTCCACGCCGCATCGCTACCACGCGATTGCTCTTACCCTGAACCAAAAGCTCTACTGCCTTGTAACCCATCTCGCTGGCCACCACACGGTCTCTCAGCGTAGGAGAACCACCCCTCTGCACATGGCCCAAAACCGTGGCTCTGGACTCAATACCCGTCTTATCCTCAATGTCCTTGGCCAGCTGCTCCACGCCGCCGATCCCCTCGGCGACTACCACGATAAAGTGCTTCTTGCCGGTCATCTGGGTAAACTGCATCCGGTCGATGATATCCTTTTGGAAATCATACTCTACCTCCGGCACCAAAATTGAGGTGGCGCCTACGGCGATGCCGGTCAGCAAGGCGATATCCCCGCACCTTCTGCCCATCACCTCTACCACGCTGCAGCGGTCGTGAGACTGAGCGGTATCGCGGATTCTATCCACCATTTCCATTGCGGTGTTCATAGCGGTGTCAAAGCCTATGGTGTATTCACTGCACTGGATATCATTATCGATGGTGCCGGGAATACCCACACAGGGGATTCCCGCGTTGGTCAAATCTCTGGCGCCCCGGAAGGAACCATCGCCGCCGATAACCACAACGCCGCCGATGCCAAGATCACGGCAGGTATCCGCCGCCTTCTGCACGCCGGCCGGAGTATTGAATTCCGGGCTGCGGGCGGTAAACAGGGTTGTGCCGCCCCGGTGGATAATATCGGAAACACTGCGGAGATTCATTTCAAAAACATCCCCGCTGATTAAGCCGTTATAGCCTCTGCGTACGCCGATGACCCTGATTCCATTCGCGATGGCCGTTCTGGCAACGGCGCGCACCGCCGCGTTCATGCCGGGAGCATCCCCTCCGCTGGTCAATACGGCTATGGAATTCATACTCATGACAAGCCCTCCAAATCTTAAATCATTGCTGCTAATATCAGCCGAAGGGCACAAGCCCTGCCGCTTCCGCCGACCTATCCTTAACATCTTAACCTATCATATTTATTATAAGCAGAAAATGTTAGAGAATCAACAGAGCAATATGGACAATCATCTCACAACCATGGATTTCTTTCCCATATCCCCTTATTTCTGCAAAACGAACATATTTCCAATATTTTTTACGGAAAACTGCCATATTTCCTCTGTATCAGTCAATGACGATCACGTTTTTTTCTCCCAGCTGATAGCGCAGCTCCTTCAGCAGCACCGGGTTGTTATCCACCCACAGGCTGGCGGGGGCCTTCAAATACTTTTTCTGATCCGTGTAGTAAAAATACACCGGGGTGGGTCCTTCAAAAATTTCCAGCAGCAGCACAGCCCGTTCCTTTTCCCTTGAGCTAGCCGACGGCATCCGAAGGTAAAGCCCCGGCCGCCTGCTTTTCTTTTCTGTTTCCCCGCCGGGAGGCGGCAGCACCTGCTCGCAGATGATTTTCGGCTCCTCTTCCTCTCTGGCGCTGACCCGGCCCTTGAGCTGAACCACAGAGCCCTCCTTCAGCAGATGGCCAAATTCAGCCAGCACCTTAGGAAACACCAGCATTTCTATCCCGCCGTACAAATCCTCGATCTGGACAAAGGCCATCGTGGAATTGTTTTTGGTGGTTTTCAGCCGGACGCTGTTGATAATACAGAGAAGCGTCACGTTAGTACCGTCATGATACCGGTCATATTCCCCGTGAGCCTCGGCAATTTCTCCGATCTTGCAGCGTTAAGCTTTGCCGCCGCCTGGGCATAGGCGGCCATCGGATGCCCGGAAAGATACATGCCAGTGATCTCCTTTTCCATGGACAATAGTTCCGAAGCCGGGAACTCCTCCACATCAGGAAAGGCAATTTCATCCCTGGGAGCCTGCCCCATCGCCTCAAAAAAGCCGATCTGGCCATCTAGATTCTGCTTCTTTTCCGCGTCCAGGTTGTCCAGCACGGTTTCCGCCACCGCGAGCATCTGCCGGCGGTTGGCCCCGAGGCCGTCCAAGGCGCCGGATTTAATCAGGCTTTCCAGAGTTCTGCGGTTCATTTCCCTGCCATGCAGCCGCTTGCAGACTGGTAAAACGAGGTGTATTTTCCTCCCTGCTCCCGCTCCTCCAAAAGCCGGGCGATAAAGCCACGGCCCAGGTTTCGGATCGCCAGCAGGCCGAACCGGATGGACCCATGAGTAACGGTAAAGCCGTTGCCGCTTTCGTTTACGTTAGGCGGCAGAACCTGAATACCCATATTAGAGCATTCCTCAATGTAGCCCGCCACCTTGTTGGCGTTGTCCAGCACGCTGGTCAGCAAGGCCGCCATAAACTCCTTTGGATAATGGTACTTCATATAGCGGTCTGGTAGCTGACCCAGGCGTAGGCCGTGGCGTGGGATTTGTTGAATGCGTAAGAGGCGAAGCTCTCCATCTCGGCGAAGATTTTTTCCGCGATCTCCCGGCTGACCCCCCGCCGGATACAGCCCTCCACCTCCACGGTTCCGTCCCCGCCTACCAGCCTTCAATGAAATTTTCCGCTCCTTTTCCATCACCGAGTGCTTTTTCTTGGACATTGCCCGCCGAACGATATCAGCCCGGCCCAAAGAGTATCCCGCCAGGGTGCGGAAGATCTGCATGACCTGCTCCTGGTAAACAATGCAGCCGTAGGTCACGTCCAGAATGCCGGCCAGCAGAGGGTGCAGATAGGTTACCCGCTCCGGATGGTGGCGGTTCTCGATGTATTTGGGAATGGAATCCATAGGGCCGGGACGGTACAGGGAGATCACGGCGATGAGATCCTCCAGAGACTGAGGTCCCAGCTGGACCAGCACGTTCTTCATGCCGCCGGATTCGTACTGGAATACGCCGTTGGTGCTGCCCTCCGCCAGCATCCGGTACACCGCCGGGTCGTCATCCGGCACATGGGCGATTGAGAAATCCGGTTCCTTTCGGCGCACCATTTTTTCCGCGTCGCTGAGCACCGTCAGGTCCTCAGGCCCAAAAAGTCCATTTTCAGAAGCCCCAGTTCCTCCAGTGTGGTCATGGTATACTGAGTGACAACGGCGTCGTTGTTTTTCGCCAGAGGCACATAAAAGCTGACCGGCTGCTCGGTGATGACCACGCCGGCCGCGTGGGTGGACGCCTGCCGGGGCATCCCCTCCACCTTTCTCGCCATATCAATCAGCTCCCGGTCTGGGGGTCGGCGTCGTACCGGGCTTTCAGCTCCGGGGAAACCTTCAGCGCCCGCTCCAGGGTGATTCCCAGCTCCATAGGCACCAGCTTAGCGATCACATCCACCGCGGCGTAGGGCATGGCCATAGCCCGTCCCACGTCCCGGATAGCGCCTCTGGCCGCCATTGTGCCGAAGGTGATGATCTGGCCACGTGGTCTGCGCCGTACTTCCGCACCACATAGTCGATGACCTCCTGGCGGCGCTCATAGCAGAAGTCGATGTCAAAGTCGGGCATACTGACCCGCTCCGGGTTGAGAAACCGCTCGAACAGCAGGTTATACTTGATAGGGTCAATACCCGTAATCCCGATACAGTAGGCGGCGATGCTTCCCGCCCCGGAGCCTCTTCCCGGCCCTACCGGAATCCCTACGGATTTAGCGTAGCGGATAAAGTCGTGGACAATGAGATAATAGTCCACATAGCCCATGGTTTTGATGGTGTTCAGCTCATATTCCAGCCGCTCCCGGACAGAGGGGTCGGCGTTCGTACCGTAATATTTTTCAAAGCCCTCATAGCACTGGTTCCGGAAATACTCAAAATGATCCTGTCCGTCAGGCACCTCGAAATGGGGCAGCTTGGTGTTGCCGAATTCAAATTCCACATTGCACATTTCCGCGATTTTCACCGTGTTGTCGCAGGCCTCGGGCACCTGTGGGAACAGAGAGCGCATCTCCTCCTCTGTTTTGAAATAAAACTCGTCGGAACCAAATTCCAGGTTATTGTCATCCTCCAGGGTATGGTTGGTCTGGATACACAGGAGGACCTGATGCATCTTACTGTCCTCTTTGTGAATATAGTGGCAGTCGTTGGTCACTACCAGGGGAATCCCCGTCTCCTGGGACAAGGCAATCAGCATGGGCGCGATCTGCTTTTGTTCCCGGATCCCATGATCCTGAAGCTCTAAATAGAAATTCCCCTGACCGAAAATCCGGTTGTATTTCAGCGCCTTTTCCTTGGCCGCGTCATAGTCTCCCCGCACCAGGCCCGGGGAATATCCCCCGCCAGACAGGCGGAAAGAGCGATCAGGCCCTCACTGTGGGCCTCCAGCATTTCGTCGTCCACCCTGGGCTTATTGTAAAAGCCGTTGATCCAGGCCTCCGACACCATAGCCGCCAGGTTTTGATAGCCGGTATTGTTTTTGCAGAGAAGCACCAAGTGCCTGTTTTCCGAATCAAACTCATGGATTTTGTCGGTGTGCTTCCGGGGAGACACGTATACCTCGCATCCGATGATCGGATGGATTCCCTTGGCCTTGGCGGCCTTATAAAAATCCACCACACCGTACATGGAGCCGTGGTCGGTAATGGCCACCGAGGCCGCCCCCTGCTTACCGCCGTATCAATCAGCTCATTGATCCGGCAGGCGCCGTCCAGCAGGCTGTATTCGGTATGCAAATGTAAATGGACAAAACCGCTCATGATTGATTCCTCCAAAAGCAGAAGCGGGCGGAGCGTTTTCCGCCCCGCCCATGGTTTTGACTTCTCTTCTATTTTAACTGCTGTAAATGTGAACCTGTTAAGACATCGCCGTATTCCTGGCCAGGGTGACAGCGTCTCCTCCACGGAACCCCTTGACCCATTGGAAAGGGGCCGCTTTTTTGTCCCTAGCTTTTCCCCCTAACCGTTTGGGTTTTTCCGCCTTGTTAAAGCCCGCGAAAGCGGTGAGAGAGCCTTTGACAAATTGCAGTTTGACGTGCTTTCAGCCGCGCGGCGGCGCAGACAGGCCGCCGGGATCTCCTTATACCGTCTGGGTACCGCAGTCCGGGCAGAATTTTCCGCTGACCATTTTCCGGCAGTTAGGACAGAACCGATCCCCCTGAGGAGCGTTCTGAGCCTCCCGCACTACCGGTTTGCCGCACTCCATGCAGAATTTTGCCGGGCTGGCATAGTGTTTGCCGCAGCCGGTGCAGACGTATGCGCCAGCCTCCTGAGAAGGCTGCGGCTGCTGAACAGCCGGCTTGGACTGAGCCGCGCCCGCCATCTGCTGCGCCATCTGCTGGCCCATCGCCATCGCCGCGCCCATGGCCGCGAAATTTCCGCCGCCGTTGGGGCTGTCGAAGCTGTCCGCCATGGAAATGGAGGCGTATTTTCCCACGTCCTGCACAAAGCTTTGAGACGCCACCTTTTCCGCCATCTTCTGGACCTCCGGCGGGTAGTTGATGCTCAAAATGTTCAGATCCGCCACGCCCATGCCGATGTCGCTTAATTCCTTGTCCAGTTCAGCGCACATCTGCTTCGCCAGCCGGCGGCTGTTGGCCTGTAGGGACACAAGGGCGTTGAGCCCTACGTTCTGCCGGCCCTCTAAAACAGCTTCCGCTACAATACCGCTGAGCTCTCCCATAATCCGTTCGGAAATGTCAGACAGGCTGTAGGTGCTCTTTACCCCGGCGATCTTATTGATAAACTGGACATAATCCCTGAACTCCACAATCAGGTTGCCGTTGCACCTACCGGGATACCCGATGGCACCTCCTGGGTAGGGATCATGATCCTTTGACGGGTTCCCCATTTGAGCAAAAGCTCCTTGGCGTTGACAAAGTATACCTCCGCCCGCAGCCCGGTGTCTCCTCTCAGCTGAAACCATCCCTTTAGGCTGCTTAAAAAAGGAGTGATATCCGTTTCCACATCATAAGTGCCCGGCTGCTCAAAAACGCCCTCCAGCTGGCCTCCCGCGAAAAAGATCGCCCGCTGTCCGGGACGGATCACCAGCCTGGCCCCTTTCTTGATTTCCGTATTGGGCCATCTATAAAACAAAACGTCATCCCGAAACTCGTTCCATTCGATGGTGTCCCTGCCTTGTCCAAACCATGCCATACGCTGTTTTCCTGCCTTTCCCAATTTTATAATTTTTCCGCACCGGTTTCTGTGCGGCGCATGGATTCACTGAAAGAAAAACGTCATAATCCCCGGGTTTCCCGGACGCTGAACACGCTGAAAGGAGCCTGCCGCCGTCAAACGGCTTTAAAGTATAAAAGCCTGAATTGTTCTCACCCGTCCTACACCCTTAACCGGACGGCTGCCGGGCTGACAGCGCCTTTCCGCATCTTGTCGCTGTTCTGTTCGCAGCCCGTTTTCCTCACCGCCCGGCGCGAAAGCTGTTTTCCGGCTGTCACCGCCGGCCTTGATCCGAGGCTTTGCCCCTCAAAAGCAGCGGTCAGCCTGGAACGCTCCTTTCGGCCTTTTTGAAAATCATCCTTGCACGCTTCAGGCCAGCCCCTGAGAATTGTTTTAAACATCCGCCTTTGTTTCATCCCACAGCGGCGAAAGCGAAACCCGGGACAGGATTTCCTCCGCCGGAGAGCCAGACTCCGCCAAATCCACCTGCTGAGCCTGAATCTGAGCCGCCGGCGGGTGATATTCCGCCGCATAGGCGCCGGCAGACTCGATCAGGAAATAAAGGCCCGCCAAAACCGCTATCGCCGCCAAAACCGCCGCGACGATCTTGGGCGCGCTGTAGGGACGCCCGCCGCTGACCTTGCCGGTTTCCCCGTTGATAAGATATTGATACAGCTTGCCCTTGTGGCTGAACACCGCGCTCCATAGAGGCAGCAGCACATGCTTGTAGGTCACATTAGAACAGCTGAACTGAACTTCGAGGACCTGTGCCTGATCGTAGCCCATCGCAAGGATCGAATCCCTCGCCTGAGATTCCAACGCGTCCTTGATCATCCGCTCGGCCAACCGAAAACAGGCGTCGCCCCGCCAGGCGTACTTTTCCGCCTGAAAGCCGGATATGTACTGGGGCGAATAGGGCTTGATATCGTTGACCGTATCGTAAGGCAGCACATCGTTTAAATACTTGCTGTTGCTTTTCTCGCTGGCGCAAACCTGGAGATCATTGAAAAATTGTCCCACGGAGCCTCTGACCGGGTACCAATCGGTAGTGGTATGGGTGTGGCCATCCTTGTCGCGGTAGGTTCTGGTGCGCCCTCCCCTGCCGGTAAACCATCCGTCGGCCTTGGCGTCGTAGGTCCAAAAGGGAATATACAGGCCGGTCAGCCTGCCCTCCTGATAGGTCTTTTTCAGAGAATTCGGGGCGAACCACCGTTTTTTAATCCAGGCATGAAACTTTTCCTGGGCTTCCTTTTGATCCAGCCGGAAAGGGACAATACCCTCGGGCGGAATACCGCTTTCCTGCTTTTTTACATCCACCTGGGTAGATCCGCACATGGGGCAGACCGTGGCCGTATCGTACTGGCCGAACAGGATCTGGCGCCGCAGTTCTGGCAGAACACGCAGGAAGCTCCCTCAAACGCCACGTTTTGGGCCTCCCGGCTGTGGTAGCCGTCCAGCGGATATTCACGAATCCCCTCATGAAGCGGGATGATTTCGTCGGGCGACCCGCAGGATTCGCAGCAGTAAAGCTGCCGCTTAATATCGTATCTTAAATTGCCCCCGCAGTTGGGGCAGAGAAAATGCTCCGTCTGTACGGTTTTCACTTCCTCTGCAGGAATGGTTTGCTGCATAAGGTTCCACCTTTCGAAACGCTGATCCGGCACGATCCCGCCGGTAACCGTTACCCGCAGGCTCCGTGCCGGTAATCAGGGGGTTCCCCTGAAGCTGTTTTCTTACAATCACTATTCTATTTATACATATCCCCGCTCTGATTTCCATGGTTTTTTACAGAATTCCAGGGATTCCAAAAAGCCCTGCGGCGTGCCGCGGGCCTTTTCCGGTTTCAAGGACGCCTCCCTCCCGCGCCCCGCCGCATATCCGTTGAAGCGCCCCGCCTATTTTCTTTCCACGAGCGGCTCAGTAAATTTCAGCGGCGTCACAGGGCAGGCCGTGAATATGATGGAGATACTCCTTGACTCTGCGGTCCTCCCCCTCCGGATACGGGTATTTCAGCGCTCTGCCCACCGCCCGTCCCGCGGTGCGGAAGATATCGCCCATCGTGAACAGGGCCTCCCAAATATTTTCCCTTTTTCCGTCCGGGTAGGTTTTCAAAAGCTTTACCCAGCTTTTTTCATCTAGGTATTCCCTCAGGTACTTTCCGCATTTTCCTGTGGTAACGGAAAAATCAGTATTCACGCCGATGTACCAGTCCAGCATTTTCATCATTTCAAGGCGCACCGGATCGTTCAGATGAGCCTGGGCGTAAAGCACCTGGTCCCGCCACAGCCCTTTGGCCACATAAATACTAACCCACAAAAACTCATTGCAGCAGCCGTCAAATTCCCGTCTGGTGGGTTTTTTCACCAAAAACGGGTCCTCTTTTGGGGGCGGGGTAAGAAAAAGCTCATCCTTATCCAAAAGCACCATGCCGCAGACCCGCGGATCTGTGTCCCGGGCATCCCGGCTCACCAGAGTCAGGTCAATACGGTTTCCATCGGCAAACTGCATCAAATAGGTCATTCGGGTCCGGGTAGGAGGCTCTGGGATCTGCATGATGATCCGTCTGCCAAAGCAGTCGATCCAGCGGGGATTGCTGAGAAACGGCTCCATGGCATCCACGAGGAACACCACGTCGTAATCCTGAAAGCAGTCGGGCTTGGCCTCCTTGGAAACTCTGGAGCCCTGCAGCAAAGCCGCCCGGATATGCTCCTCCTGCTTCGCTTTTTTTAATATTATGGCCAGCATTTCTTCTTGGCTTCTCATAGAAAACCTCTCTTAACATTGCGGGAAAAGACGCTTTTCCCTGCTTTCTCTTTCTTTTTATTATCATAACGCCAATTCCCCGGCTCACTTGTGAACGTTTTTTTTAATTTTCCCCGTGTCCGCTCTCTTTGGGTTGACAATTTTCTGAGAACGAGTACAATGATAACTATAAATTAGCAGTCATTACACAAGAGTGCTAATCTCTTTTGAAACGGAGGAATGAATATGCCCGCGAAGGACAAATTAAAGTACAGTCGGAAAAAATATTTCCGATTATTAAAAAATGGCTTTATTCGGATAAAGACATTTTTCTGAGAGAGCTGGTATCGAATGCCAGCGACGCTATCAAGAAGCTGGAGCGTCTCAACGCCATCGGCGAGGCTGATACCGGGGAGGAAAAAGGCCGCATTGAGATTCAAATAGACCCAGAGGCTAAAACTCTGTCCGTCTCGGATAACGGCATCGGTATGACGGAGGATGAAGTCGAAAAATACATCACCCAAATCGCCTTTTCCGGCGCGGAGGATTTCATCGAAAAATACAAGGACAAAACCGATGCGGAGGCCGGCATCATCGGCCATTTCGGCTTAGGCTTTTATTCGGCCTTTATGGTTTCCGATTCAGTGGAAATCGATACCCTGTCCTACCAGCCCGGCGCCAAGCCAGTGCACTGGGTCTCTGACGGCAGCGACACCTACGAAATCGGCGAGGGAGCCGCGAATGCCACGGCACCACCATTACCCTGCACATTGGCGAGGATTCCAAGGAATTTCTGGAGGAATTCCGCCTGCGGGAGATGCTTCATAAATACTGTCATTTTATGCCCTATGAGATTTATTTTTACCCCAAGAAAAAGGACTTATCCCAAAAGGAGGAAAAATCCGGCGAGGAGTCCAAAACAGAGGAGAAGCCGGTAAACAACACCCAGCCTCTGTGGCTGAAAAAGCCTAAGGACTGCACCAAAGAGGAATATGAAAGCTTCTACCGGGAGGTATTCATGGATTTCAATCCTCCCCTGTTCTGGATTCATCTGAATGTGGATTATCCCTTTAATTTGAAGGGGATTCTCTATTTTCCTCAGCAGAGCAACAAGCTTCAGGTCATGCCGGGAGAGATTAAGCTTTACAACAACCAGGTTTACATCGCCGACAACATCAAGGAAGTGGTGCCGGAATACCTGATGCTGCTGAAAGGCGTCATTGATTGTCCCGACCTTCCCTTGAACGTTTCCAGAAGCTTTCTGCAAAACGACGGCGACGTGCAGAAAATCAGCCGCCACATCACCAAAAAGGTTTCTGATAAGCTCCACTCCGTATTCGAGGAGGACCGTGCTTCCTTCGAGGGCTACTGGGAGGATATCGCTCCCTTTATTAAGTTCGGCTGCATCAAGGATGAAAAATTTTACGACCGGGTAAAGGATATCGTGCTGTTTAAAACCTTGAACCACGATTACAGGACCCTGGAGGAATACCGGAAGGAAAACGAAGGCCAGATTTTCTATGTCACCGATGAAAACGTCCAAGCCCAGTATATCCGCCTGTTCCAGGAAAACGGCATGAACGCGGTCCTGCTCACCCACGCCATTGACAGCCACTTCATCAGCTTTTTGGAGTATAAGGAGAGCGGCTTAAAGTTCGCCCGCATCGACTCCGATCTTTCCGATTCTATGAAAACCGACGGAGAAAAGCCCGACGAGGAAGCCGTCAAGGCTCTATGCGAACAGTTCAAGGCGGCCGTAGGGAAAGAGGATCTGGACGTTCAGGCGGAAAATCTGAAATCCAAGGAAACTCCGGCCATTATTTTGGTTTCCGAGTACGAGCGGCGTTTAAACGATATGAGCGCTATGTACGGCGGTATGTTTCCTGCCGGCGCCCAGGCCAAAACAACTTTGGTTCTGAACGCGCAGAATGATATCGTCCAAAAAATCACCTCTCTGCCAGAGGAACAAAAGCCCTTGGTCTGCAAATATGTTTACGACTTGGCCATGCTGTCCAACCAGCGGCTTTCCGCAGACGAGCTTTCGGAATTTATGAAGAGAAGCTCTGAGCTTCTGAAGCTGGCGGTTTTCTCTCAAAGGGCCGAATAAAAATTCCATCGCCGCAAACAATAACTGCGGTGATGAAATTTGAAAAAGCGTCTTAAAAATGATATCGCGATTTTTACCATCGGCGGCCTGTCCTACGCCTTAATCGAAATTCTCTGGCGGGGATATACCCACTGGACCATGATAATCACCGGCGGTATTTGCTTTGTGGTGCTGTTTCGGGTGTTCAGCCGGATTACCCACGCGAAGCTTTGGCAGAAATGCGCGGCGGGCGCCGCCATCATTACCGCCATCGAGTTCGCCGCAGGCTGTATTGTGAACCTATGGCTCCAGATGGACGTTTGGGATTATTCCTTTCTTCCTCTGAACCTGTTCGGCCAGGTATGCCTGCTGTATACCTTTTTATGGGCTCTTCTGTGCATTCCGGTGGCCTATTTGGTTCAAGCGATGGGAAAACGCTTTCACTAGTAAGTTCTGGGCGCATCCACACGAAAAGAGTAAGGCGCTTTAGCCGCCTTACTCTTTTTTTATCCTTTCTCTAGGCAATGGCATTCAGCCGGCCTTGTCGCCGCCCTCTAAGCCTGCCGCTAGAACGGCAGTCCCAGAAGCGCGGCAGTCGTTTCCCCTATCTGCTGAAGGCAGCGGAAAACCTGTTCCGTAACCGGCTGCCTAAAAAGGATGTCAGCGATCATCCGCAAATAGATTCCATAAGAGAAAAGAACAAAATAAAAGCACATTATTTCAGCCTCCGCATTCTTTGACATTTACTAGATGTCATATTTTTCAACATTTTACCATATACTAAATAAAATGACAATCACTAAATGTCAAAAAGAAGGAATCCGCGGTGTATAAAAACAGAAACAGCAATGGAAAATTGAATCTTTGCGGCGAGAAAATTCAGCTTCTCCGCAAGCAGATGACTCCTAAGGTGTCTCAGCGGGCTTTAGCGGACAAACTCCAGCTGGCGGGAATCGACCTGGATAAAAACGCAATTCAGCGGATTGAAAGCGGCCAGCGGTTTGTTACGGATATTGAGCTGCGGGCTTTCGCTAAAATTTTTCAGGTCACCACAGATTTCCTCCTCGAAAATCATTTCTAGAAATTACCTTCAGGGCCGCGGGATATCCTTTCGGCTGCGGATTCCGTCAGATTATCTTATAGGCAAGGGGGCTTTCCCGAACGGTCTCAAGCATCTTTCAATTTCTGTTTTCCGGCCTTTCCTTTCCTCAAAGCACGGGGGTGCCGGACAAAATTCCGATAAACATTTGAAGTGAGATAAGCTATGTTAAAAGTACTGGTAATTGGCAGTCCTGGTGCGGGAAAAAGCACCTTTGCGCGGAAATTAAGCGCGGTTACAGGACTGCCGCTGTATTATCTGGATCTTCTTTGGCACAAGCCGGATAAAACCAATCTTGCGGCAGAGGAATTTGACCTGCGGCTGAACGAGATGATGGAAAAAACTCAGTGGATCATTGACGGAAATTATCTCAGGACATTGGAACTGCGGCTGCAAAGCTGCGACACCGTATTCCTATTGGATTTTCCACTGGAGGTCTGCCTTTCCGGGGCCAAATCCCGCATAGGCAAAAAGCGGGAAGACTTTCCTTGGATCGAAGCTGAAATGGACGAAGAGTTCAAGCAATGGATTGTAGACTTTCCCAAGGATCAGCTCCCTCATATTTATGAGCTGTTGGAAAAGTATAAAGACGGCAAAGAAATCTTTGTTTTCTATACCCGCGAGGAAGCGGATCGCTGCTTGCGTAAGCTTTCATCAGATAAAAACGGCTGACGTATTTTTCCGGTCCTACCGGTTGCGCCCTCTCAATTCTCTCAATTTTCCCTGGGCGGCCAGCCATTACCGCATGGGAAACTCATCCTCAGAGGATATCTTAAGACGTTTTCCGGATTTGGCTGTAAGCACAAAAGCAGGGTGTGTGATCACACACCCTGCTTTAACGCCTGCGCCATCGCACTTCTTGCGGCGCATTTTTACATTTTTCCATTTCTCGGCGCTTTTTCCTCCTTCTGCCCTGTCCAGCATCCCGAGGAGCAGCTTTACCAAACTGTTTTCAACGCGGATTTTAATGGATTAATAATTCTTCGCTTGAATTTGGAAATAGGCCTTGGGATGAGAGCACACAGGACAAATTTCCGGCGCTGAGTGCCTACTACGATATGGCCGCAGTTAGAGCACTGCCAGATCACTACATCGCCGCGCTTAAAGACCTTGCCCTCCTCCACGTTGCTCAGCAACGCGCGGTAGCGGTCCTCATGCTCCTTTTCGATCTTGGCAACGCCCTCAAACAAGGCGGCGATCCGGTCAAAGCCCTCCTCCTTGGCCTCCTTGGCAAAGGTGGCGTACATGTCGGTCCACTCATAATTTTCTCCCTCAGCGGCAGCCAAAAGGTTTTCAGGCGTAGAGCCGATACCCTCCAACAGCTTAAACCAAATTTTCGCGTGCTCCTTTTCGTTGTTGGCGGTTTCCTCGAAAATATTGGCGATCTGGACATATCCGTCCTTTCTCGCTTTAGAGGCGAAGTAAGTGTACTTATTTCTGGCCTGTGATTCGCCGGCAAACGCTGTCATCAAATTAGCTTCTGTTTTCGATCCTTTTAATTCCATTTCGCATACCTCTTTCTTTTTTAATTCTAAAAATAAGAATAATTCTTATTTTATTTATCCTTATTCTACTCCCTTTGGTAAAATTAGTCAATCCTTTTTTCCTGAATTTGAAAAATAATTTTACCCCCGGAAGCGTCGCATACCGCCGTCCCTCCAGCCTTGAGATCGCCCGCCAGCAGTTCCTCGCTTAAAGGATCCTCCACCTTAGTTTGGATTTCCCGCCGCAGCGACGGGCGCCATATACTGGGTCAAAGCCCGCTTTCGCAATCGTCCGCACCGCCTCCTCGGTAAATTCCAGGGAAACTCCCAGCGGCTCCAGCCGCGCTTTCAGGTCATTCAGCATATGCACGGCAATCTGCTGAATTTCCTCCTGGGTTAGCTTTTGAAAAACAATAATATCGTCGATCCGGTTCAAAAATTCTGGCCGGAAGGCTTTTTTTAGTTCTTCCATGACCTTATCCTTCATGACTTTTTGATCGGCCTCTTGGCTGTTGTCCGCTGAAAAGCCCAGATTCAGACGGTTTTCCGTAATCAGCCTGGCACCAATGTTGGAGGTCATAATCACCACGGCGTTTTTAAAATCTACTGTACGGCCCTGGGAGTCTGTTAACTGCCCATCCTCCAAAATTTGCAGAAGAAGATGAAATACATCCGGATGGGCCTTCTCAATTTCATCAAACAGCACCACGGAATAGGCTTGCGCCTGATTTTCTCCGTGAGCTGTCCCCCCTCCTGATAACCGACGTAGCCAGGCGGCGAGCCGATCATCCGGGAAACCGTGTGCTTTTCCATATATTCCGACATATCCATGCGGATCATGGCCTTTTCATCACCGAACATTGCCTGAGCCAACGCCTTGCACAGTTCGGTTTTTCCTACACCGGTAGGGCCCAGAAACAAGAAAGAGCCGATCGGGCGTTTGGGGTCCTTCAGTCCTACCCTTCCGCGGCGAATGGCCCTTGCCACCGCCGCTACCGCTTCCTTCTGGCCGACGATCCGCTGGTGGAGGATCTCCTCCAGCCGCAAAAGCCTTTGGCTTTCCTCCTCTGTCAGCTGTACCACCGGTACGCCGGTCCAGCTGGAGACAATCTGGGCGATATCCTTGGCGGTGACCTCGTCGCCGGAACGTTCGTTTTTATCCCTCCACTGATTTCTTTGCTCTTCCAGCTGCTGCTTTAAGTGCCGCACCTCATCCCGTAAGGAGGCCGCGCGCTCAAAATCCTGGGAGTTAACCGCCGCCGCCTTTTCCTGCTCCAGCTCCTTGCTTTTTTCCTCCAGCTGCTGCAGGTCATCAGGAACGGTATAGCACCGCAGACGAACCCGAGAGGCCGCCTCATCAATCAAATCGATGGCCTTATCCGGTAAATACCGATCTGAAATGTACCGGGAGGAAAGCTCCACCGCGGCCTCGATCGCTTCGTCAGTGATTTTCACCTTATGATGCGCCTCGTACCGGTCTCTAAGCCCCTTTAATATGGCTGCCGCTTCCTGGACCGTAGGCTCCCCCACCATAACCGGCTGGAAGCGCCGCTCCAGGGCGGCATCTTTTTCGATATGCTTCCGATATTCATCAATAGTGGTGGCGCCGATCACCTGGAAGTCGCCCCGGGCCAAGGCCGGCTTTAAAATATTCGCCGCATCCGCCGACCCCTCTGCCGCGCCTGCGCCAATGATGGTGTGAAGCTCATCGATAAACAAAATGACATTGCCCGCCTTTTTCACTTCCTCAATGGCGTTTTTGATCCGGTCTTCAAAATCACCCCGGTACTTGGTGCCGGCAATCATTCCTGTCAGGTCCAGGGACACCAGCCTTTTATCCTTCAAGAGCTCCGGCACGTTTCCGGAGACAATCTGGAGGGCCAGGCCTTCCGCAACGGCGGTTTTTCCCACGCCAGGCTCGCCGATCAGGCAAGGATTATTTTTGGTCCTTCTGGAAAGGATCTGAACCACCCGCTCAATTTCCATCTGGCGGCCAATAACAGGGTCAATTTCTCCCTTTCTGGCTTGTTCTGTGAGATCGCGGCCAAATTGGTCCAGGGTTTTAGTGGCAGATTTTATTTTTGATTCCTTCCCTTGCTTTGGAACCGAGGCCGACGAGTCTGTTTCCGCACCCATCAGTTCGTTCATTTTTTCCACGATCTCAGAAGACCTGACCCCCATCTCCGCCAAAAAACGGACCGCGTAGCTGTCGCTTTCTCCCAGGATCGCCAAAAGCAAATGCTCTGTTCCCACATAGGTGAAGCCCATTCTGGCCGCCTGCATCACGGCGATCTGCAAAATCCGCTTGGTTCGTGGGGTAAAATCCTCGGTGCCCAGCGCACCCCTGATCCCCAGCCGATTTTTTGGGTCATCAGCAGCTCCAGCTGAGAGGCATCCACCTCTACTGCGCGGAGCACCGCGGCGGCTACTCCGCTGCCCTCTTTCAAAAGCCCCAGCAGAATATGCTCGCTGCCCACATAGGTATGCCCCATCTCCTCCGCGCATTGAATCGCCAAATTCATGGCATGGTTGGCCTTTTGCGTAAATCCGTTAAACCGATACATAGCCCGCCTCCTATAAAATAACTATTACCAGCGATTGGATTTATTATACAGCGCCGGGGAAAAATCCCATGTCAAATTTTTGGGTAAAAAAATTCGTCACCAGAATGAGGCTCCATCCGTATACTGTACTGTAAGCCAACAAAACACAAACAAAATTCAAGGAGGACTTCATTATGTGTAACAACGGATTTGGCGGCTGCTCTTGGATCATCATCTTAATCCTCATTCTGTGCTGCTGCGGCTGCGGCAACAGCGGTTACGGCAACAACGGTTGCGGATGCAATGATGGCTGCGGCTGCGGTTGCTAACAATTTCCGAATACCGCGCAAACCCCAGGGCGCTTCGGAGGATTCCTCCGAGGCGCCTTTTCCCGTTTCCCATGACAAGAGACAAATGGACTGATAGCTGGGAAGCATGCTTAAATCGATGGAAAACTTTTTGAAACAAATAAAAAAGCCTCTTAAACCGCTGCCAATTAGGTTTAAGAGGCTTTTCGCACTGCCGTTAAGCTTTTAAATTCGGGACAACAAAAACAATCATTTAGATCTTTCTGTCCATATTCGGTTACCAGTAAAATTCAGATTCTGTTTTACTCAAAATCAAAATTCAATGGATTGACTTCCGTTCCGTTTTCAATGATCTCAAAATGGAGGTGGGAGCCGTATGAATTTCCTGAATTTCCAACCGCCAGAATCGGCTGTCCCTTAGAAACATACTGGCCTTGAGTAACATAAATGGCGCTGCCGTGAGCGTAAAGGTTTTATACCCATTGCCATGGTCGATCACCACATAATTTCCGTAGCCGTCGTTTAAGTCGCCGGCAATGGTCACCACGCCGCCATCCGATGCCCTGACCGTGGCGCCATGAACGCCGCCTTCAGCAATATCGATTCCCTTATGCATGGTTCCCCACCGCATCTCAAAAGGACTGGTAATATGGTAGGTGTACGGCAGAGGCCACAAAAAGCTGCCGGTGGCGACGCCGCTTCCCTGTCCAGACTGATAGCCCTCAGGATAACTGTCCGGAAGCGTACGGGTACCCGTCTCAATCGTTTTGCTGACCGGCTCCTGCACTACGGTTCTTTTCACCGCACTGCGGGAAACCTCTTTCCCATTGAGATAAGTAACTTGATCCACACATTCCTGAACACCGTCCGCACCCTCGTTGACCACATTGCTGAACACCGTATACTCCATATCGTTGCTGACAGTGACAGTATCAAACGGGATTTCTTCCTGATAGGTCTCGGTTTTGGTCACTTGAATTTGCAGCACCGACAAAAGAATTTCCTTGATTTCATCATAGCTTTTGACGCTTCCAGAAGGATACAGGCCTGACACCACTTCAATTTCCTGGGCATAGGAGGCCTCCGCATCAGGATCCTCCAGCTTTTCCTGGTTCAACAAAGCATCCAGGAAAAACTGCAGCTGGGCCTGACAGTCGATCACGCTGTAAAGCTTATTGTCCACGTAAATTCCGCAAGCCTCTACCAGTTCTCCGTGCATATCCAGCGCTTCTGTTTCCGCGATCTCCGCCGCGGCGTATCGAGGCGTTATGGTTAGATTTGCCGTTTCTGCCGCGGGCTCATGATCGGCTGCCGCCGCGCGGGGGGCTAAAGGAACTAAACTGAGCACGGAAGCCAGCACTAAGACGCAGGCCACCGGCATGACAAGATTCACCGCCTGCCGGGAACGGCACTCCTGGGTAAACGCAGCTTTTATCTTTTCCTTCACAGCCTGCGCCGGAAGCTTTCCCAACCAGCCTTCGGCTCGTTTTAAAATTCTTAACGCCCATTTTTCCGCGTTCTTCAAGCCTTTCGCACCCGCCGACACAAAACGGGTCCATAGCTTTTCACAAAGATGAACCGCTTTTCTCAGCCGCGCTTTTACAAGCGCTGCTTTTTCCGGCTGAATCAGCATCAAAATGACACCCTCTCTGAACAAAACTAGCTGACAAATTTGGCAATTAAAAAATTACAACTTTGTAACAGTATGTTATTTATTATAGCTAATTGTTACAGAATTGCAATCCTGAGAAACAGAAATCAGCCATAATGACAGATTCTAGCCAGAATTATTATTTAATTTTAGAGATATTTTTTAGTTTTTATTTTTCATAACGCATCTTTTCGACAGTCCAATGACGAACCAAGTCGTAAAATTCCGACGCCTCTTTTTTCGCGCCTTCCAAATCATGTTCTAAATAATTTCCACATTCCGGCGCCGTATTCCCGGGCAGAGGGCCGGAATACTCTCCAATCTGCTTTAACACAGATTTGATCAAATCCAAAGCCTGCTGGGGCTCCATATTCCTTACCAAAAAATAGCAGCCGGTTCTGCAGCCCATCGGACCGAAGTAGATCACCCTGCCGCCGTATTCACTGTTGCGGGCAATGGTGGCAAACAGGTGCTCGAAGCTGTGCAGCACCGGATTGGATAAAAACGGCGGCGTGTTGGGCTTTCTCATGCGAATATCATAGGTGGCAATATCTCCGTCAATACGGGAAATATAAATACCAGGCTCTAATTTCGTGTGGTCTACGCAAAAACTCGCGATTCGTTCCATATTAGTTCTCCTCTTCTGTTAAAACGGCCGGTTCTCTGTCAACGCTCCCATAGACGCCCCGGATAAAAATCCGGCGATCAGCGCCTTGGCGAGCTCAACGGCCTGTTCATATAAATCCAAATAGCTTTCCGTCCGCAGCTCACCGGTTTCCATAGGCCATTGCCATTCCCGGTGGAGCACATTGGAATAATCAAAATCCGTTTCCTCCGTCATGCTCCGAACATGGCAGGAAAGGGTCGGCAGCTTTCCTTTCTCCACCCGGAGCAGGATTTTCTTCTTTAATGTGGTTCTGTCCGTCATCCACCAAAGGCGGTGCGGCAGTCCTCCACAGCCTGCGCGACAGCCTCCTGAGATACCTGCGTTCCGTACAGCCTTCTCAGCAGAGACTGATAAAACGAGGCCATCTCCTGCTTGACTCCCTCATCCTTGGTACCGCTCTCTTTAAGCTGAAATCTGTCGGCAGCTCCGCCCTCTCATACCGCAGCAAAACCACATCTAGATTAGACTCCACTTCGTGATGGCAGGTCTCCACAGTAGATGGCTTTACCAGCTCGTGGAGCATTTCAGCACTGTAATTCACAAAGGGATGCGCCGCGCTGTCAAGGGCGTAATGGCATAAAAAGCCTAAAACGTAGGAAAGGGAGACGTCGTTTCCTCTTTCCCCGTTCTCATATTCCTGGGCAAAATCAAAAATGCTCGAGGGCGGCGTCTGGTGAAGACGCTCCCCAATCTCCTTCAGGCTTTCTCCCTTCTGCCAAGGGAAAAACCGGTGAGTAAAAAAGAAGTCGGGACCTTGAGCGCCCCATAAAAAGGCATTTTGAGAAAAGCTCCTGCTTTTGTCAAAGGCCGGGTCATCCAGCACCCTACGAGCCAATAAATAATGGGAGATCGCCGCGGGCATAGTTTCAATTCCTCCCTGCTGACTAGATTTACAAACGGAGGCAGGAGACCGGCGCAGACGCGCCTTACCCCGTCTATCCCGTTATCCGCTTAAATAGTATTTTAATCTGTTCCAAGCGCTTCCTATAATTTCTCAGCGGCCAAAGCCTCCTCCAACGCATGGGCAAGCTGATCCGGGCACGAGGTTCCGCGCATTCCGCACTGGATGCCTTTACACTTCCGGATGATCTCCAGGGCGGGCGCTCCCTGAATCAGAGCTGTAATTCCCTGTAAATTTCCGTTGCAGCCGCCGTGAAATTTGACCGTCTTGATCCGGCCGTCCTCCAATTCCACATCGATTCTGCGGGAACAGGTTCCCTTGGTTTTATAATGATACTCCATAGTAAGACTCCTTATAACGCTTAATCCTATCCAAATTACCGTTTGTCCGCCCTTGGCGGCTGCTTTCGGTACTTTTCGCATCGCTTTTTCATCAGTTCCACCTGGTCGTCGCCAGTAGTAGAGGTTCCTAACGGATTCGGCTTTTTCGTATACAGCCCGTGAAAATCCGTTCCCCCGGTCATGATCAGGCCATGTTCCCGGCAGAATCCGGACAAGCGCTCCGGGTCGTCTGGATGGTTTCTTGGATGCCACACCTCCACGCCATCCAAGCCAGAGGCAGCAGCTCCTCCATGACGTCGTAGCTGTCATAAACCGCTGGATGAGCCAAAACCGCCAGGCCGCCGGCCTCATGGATCTTAGGCACGATTTCCGTTACTTCCGGATACTCTACCGGAGCGTAGGCGCTCCCTTCCTTAGGGTGAAACAGGCTGCGGAACAAATCCCCAAAAATTTCATTGGTATATCCGGCATCCAGCAGCGCGTGCATAATGTGCTGCTTATAGATGTTGGTGCTTCCCTGAGCCCTTCGGGAAACCATGTCCGGCGTGATAGGATACTGGCGCATCACCTTTTGCAGCATGAGCGCCGCGGCCCTCTGCCGGCGTTCCTTCGTCCTTTTGAAAACCCCTTCCAGCCGATCCGGATTTTGACATAAATAGCATAAAATATGCACCTTCCGCCCTCTGGCCGAATCAATGCAGGATATTTCCGCGCCGTGAATCACTTCGATTCCCTGACGCCTGCCATAAACACACGCTCTGGTTGCCCCGGCAAACGTGTCATGGTCCGTGACCGCAATGGTTTTAAGTCCAAGCTTTTTCGCCATCAGCACCACCTCGTCGATGCTGGCGGAACCGTCTGACATTTTGGTATGAAAGTGCAAATCTGCCGCCACGGAATTCACCTTCCAATCTTTACATATTTTTCTGATATTATTTTCTAATAAATTTATTATAGTACAAAATTCCTTAGAAAACAAGCAAACACGCCGGATACTTTACCTTTCCGCCTCCTTCGGAGCTTTCTGGCGGAAAAGCGCCGCCTTATTTCTTACGAATCAACCTGCATTTTCTACGCCGCCAAGCAACTCCCGGTTAGCCTTGTGTTCCCTTCCCCCGGCGCAATGTCCCATTATTGTTGGATATCCTGACAAGGAAGGAATCCGCCTGCTTTTATCTCGCTCACTGTTACGTCGGAAAACTCAGTCCTTCTTCCGGCCGCATCACGCAAAGCTTAGCCGCCGGCGGCAAAGCAAAAAAGCTGAGCATCTTTATAGATGCTCAGCTTTTTAAACTGGAGCGGATGACGAGGCTCGAACTCGCTACCTCCACCTTGGCAAGGTGGCGCTCTACCAGATGAGCTACATCCGCAAACCCATATTGCAAAAGCTATTATATAGAACTCCGCCGCTTTTGTCAAGCCCTATGGTAAATTATTTTCTTTCTTCGGAGAGGTGCCATCCTGTCGAAACTTATGCTATAATAGGAGAACAATCAACAGCCCGCCCCGAAGCTCGGGTAAGCGGCTCATTTTTGGAAAGGCTTGGTTCCCTTATGAGTTATTCCATCAACCTTGGAAGCTGGCAGTCAATTTTTGCCGTTCCTTCCGATGTGGTCGATAAGCATTTAAAACTAGCCGGCGGCGCCCAGCTGAAGGTGCTTCTTTGGGTGCTTCGGCACGCGGGCTCCCCCTTCGAGGCGGAGGCTGTGGGAGAAGCGCTGAATATGCATCCCGCAGATGTAAAGGACGCCATGCAGTACTGGGTGGAAACCGGGCTGCTCGCAGTCTCCGGCGGAACCTTCTCCCCGGCACAAACCGGTCCCGGCCGGAGTTCCCGAGAAGAAGCTGTCCCAGCGGCTCAGCCTGCCGCTCCGCAGGGTTCTCCGGTTTTCTCCATTGCTCAAGGAGAGAACGGCCGACAGCAGTCACCCAGCGGGCGTCAGAACCGCCAAAAGCCTCCAGGCCGTTGTCCCGGCCCCAAAAGCCGGACAGCCTTTTTGTGGCAAAGCGCGCTCAGGAGGACAGCGACATCGCTTTCCTCCTGCAGGAAGCCCAGGTTATTCTTGGAAAAACCATATCCAACGGGGACAGCGCCACCCTTTTAATGCTTCATGACACGGATGTCTGCCGGTAGACGTTATTCTGATGCTGCTGCAATATGCCTCCAGCATTGGGAAAGGCAATATGAGATACATAGAAAAAACTGGTATCCGGTGGTCGGACGAGGGCATCGATTCCCTGGAACTGGCAGAGCGGAAGATCCGCCAGCTGGATCAAAGCCAAAGGGCCTGGTCGGCAGTCCAGCGGCTTTTGGGTTTGGAGCGCCGATCCCCCACCGCTAAGGAAGCTCAGTTCGCGGACCGCTGGATTAACGAATGGCGTTTCTCAGAGGATTTAATCCGGGAGGCCTATGAGCGTAATGTAGACGCCAAGGGGAAATTTTCTTTTCCGTATATGAACAGCATTTTGGAGCGCTGGAAAAAAGAGGGCGTGGAGACTCTGGAGCAGGCACAGAATGAAAAGAAGCCCTTCCAGGAGGCTGCCGGCGGAGAGCAGGCCCCCTCTTACGATTTAGAGGCTTATGAGCGTTCCAGTATTTTTGATGATTGAAAAGAGGGATGGCCATGGGATATTCCAAAGAAATTATCGAAGCCGCCAACCGGGCTATGGAGCAGCGCAGGCGGCAATCCATAACCAAGGCGGAACAGCGCAGGCGGAGCTTTTTTTCCCGTTACCCCCGGGCGCTGGAAATCGAACGGGAGCTTTCCCGCACCGCGGCGAAGGCAGCAAAAGCGGTTCTCACCGGCTCTAATGCCAGGCTGGAGCTGGAACGGCTCAAGGAAAGCAACCAAGCCCTACAGTCGGAGCTTGCCGCTCTTTTAAAGTCCGCCGGCGTATCGGAGGACTATTTGGAAATCCGCTACGCCTGTCCTCTCTGTAAGGATGAAGGGTATGTGGACGGAAAAATGTGCTCCTGCATGAAACAACTGCTGCGGGACGAGGCATACCAGCGGCTGAACGCCCTTTCCCCCCTCTCCTTGTCCTCCTTTGACACCTTTTCTCTGAATTATTACGGCGAGGCCCCTCTGAAGGCTGGGGGGATACCGCCCAAAAAGAGAATGGAGGACATTTACCGGTACTGTAAAAATTACGCCGCCAACTTCGACCCCCAGCTTTCTCCAAGCCTTTTGATGCAAGGGGCCACCGGCCTTGGAAAAACCCATCTTTCCCTAGCCATCGCGAGAGCCGCCATTGGTAAGGGGTTTGGCGTCATTTACTGCTCCGCTCCTAATATCATCGGCAAGCTGGAAAAGGAACGGTTCCGTTCCGCACGGGGAAGCGCCGATGAAAGCGACGTATATCTGCTGGAATGCGATCTCCTGATTTTGGACGACCTGGGCACGGAATTTCCCACCAGCTTTTCCAGCTCCACGATCTACAATATGATCAATTCCCGGCTGATGGCTCCAGGCCCACCATTATCAGCACTAATTTGACCATGCGGGAGTTAGAAAAGCAGTACAGCCAGCGTCTGGTTTCCCGAATTATGGCAACCACGTCCGCCTGGAATTCCTAGGCAGCGACGTCCGCCAAAAAAGCGCTTGATCCGGTAAATGAATTGTATTCACAAATCTTTTTTGATTTTGTCCTTAGGAGGATGAAGAAACATGGAGATGCCGAAGCCATAAATCAAAACCTCTTTCGGTATACAGCATAGGACAAAGGTGCTGTATAAAGCCGTGGCAGCGTTTGCAATATTGGACGTTTGAATCAGATACACGACTCGAAACAGCTTGGGTGTTTGAAATTTTTCTAAATCTTTCCGGCTGGAACATAAGGAGCGGGAAGCTGGGTAGTACTCATAAGATTTCATCCTTTTTTGAAAATGTTAAGAATTTTTCAAACAGATTTTATTAAAGAGGGGCGCAATCTTTAATCTTTTCTATATTTTCTGAGAAATTTAAATATAAAATTTTTATTGAGTAATAGATTTTTTATCTCACCGCTGGCTTCCACCTATTTATGCAAGGTCTTTTATCCACTCGTTCTACCAATGTTAACGAAAAAAAGGTATGGCACTATAGTCATACCTTTTTCAGTGATCAACGAATCAGAATTCCTTTTAATGAATCCAATCCGCATTATGAAATAATTCTTGATACACTTTCTTTAACCCGTCAATATCAAATTCCTTATCTAAATAAACGCATTCATCAACAATATGCTTTACAAAGTAGTCAGAGCCTGCGGCCAGAAAAACAATGGCGCCGGATGTAGTTAATTCTCTCAAAGCTTTTATTAAACAGGAACCGCACATACGGTTGTAAAACGCACTCGTTTCATAAGGGGAAAAGAATATTTTTTTGCCTTTGGCATATCCCAGCGCGGCAGAGGCTCTCCAGCGTTCCCCGCTCAGCCAGGACAATTTCACATCAAGCTTTCTTTTGTGAGCAGGAACTTCTGTTGTATATCCTCAAGAGATTCCTTTGAATTGTTTTGGGACAGCGCCTGCTCGATTGCCTTTCGCG
>ENA-OQLB01000245-OQLB01000245.1-human-gut-metagenome-genome-assembly--contig:-NODE-245-length-32207-cov-5.072413_pt1 | contig 32207 bp, 42 predicted proteins | sample MGYA00242656_ERZ504813 | MGnify/ENA primary metagenome ERZ504813 (study PRJEB26092, sample SAMD00036388) | human gut metagenome | host: Homo sapiens | study: EMG produced TPA metagenomics assembly of... | reverse complement strand
GGTAAGGATGATGGCAAGTAAATGGAGAATTCCACTTCTGATCCTTGCTCCTTTTCTATCCGTTTATTCGGACTGGGCGATCCTGGTCACCGGTTTTACCATCTGGTTCCATGAGAGCTGGGGGAACAGGAAGAGGATGATAACAGCGTACGGAGTCGGTGCTGCCCTTTTTGTGCTGTTTAACTACAGCTCCTACGTGGAAAAAATGGCAGCCGGACCGGCAATGCTCCATGCTCTGTTTTCGGCAGCAGGGATCGTGGCATCAGGAATCATCATCCTGTGCTTCTATAATGGCAAAAAATCCGAAAAAGCACCGAAGTTTTCCAAGTGGTTTTTCTATATTTTTTATCCGGCACATCTGCTGATCCTGAGCATAGTCCGTATTATAGTACAGTAAGAGATAAAATAAAATCTCTCCAATATTTATAACCGGATAGATTGCCGAAAATAAATTTCATATCCACATAAAACATAGTAATTCTGTAAGAAAACAGAAAAATAGCGAAAAAACTCTTGAAAACCCACAAATTATCTGCTATGCTAACTGACATGACAAAGGCGTCTGGAAATTGAGTTTCCAGGCGCTTTTTGCGTTGCGGAATAATTGAGGAAATCGAGGAGGAAATGAATGATGAATGCAGGAGATACCGGCTTTATGTTGATCTGTACAGCCTTTGTGTTCTTTATGACACCTGGGCTTGCGTTTTTCTACGGAGGACTGGTCCGCAGGAAAAAATGTGGTAAATACCATGATGGCCTGTGGGGCGATCATGGGACTGTCTGTAGTTATGTGGACATTGTTTGGATATTCGCTGGCATTTGGAGGAAATCATGGCGGGATCATCGGAGATTTTCGCTGGTTTGCGCTGAATGGCGTAGGCTGGGAGCCGGGACCTTATGCGGATACGATCCCGCATCTGGTATTTGTGGCGTTCCAGATGATGTTTGCCATGATCACACCGGCACTGATCACCGGTGCCGTGGTTGGAAGAATGCGTTTTAAGGCGCTGTTTTTCTTTATTGCGATCTGGTCTTTGATCGTGTATTATCCAATGGCACATATGGTCTGGGGAGACGGTGGATTTCTGGCAGCCATTGGCTCTGTGGACTTTGCAGGAGGAAATGTGGTACATATCAGTTCCGGTGTCAGTGCACTGGTTCTTGCCATTTATCTTGGACAGAGACGAGGCTATGCAAAAGCAACCTATCGTACGCACAATATCCCGTTTGTATTTCTCGGGGCAGCCATGCTGTGGTTCGGATGGTTCGGCTTTAATGCAGGAAGTGCGCTGAAGGCAGACGGCCTTGCGGCACATGCCTTTATGACCAGCAGTATTTCTTCTGCCTGCGCACTGCTGACCTGGATGCTGATCGAGGTGATCCGCGAGGGAAAACCGACACTGGTTGGTGCATCCACAGGTCTTGTTATCGGACTGGTAGCCATTACACCGGGAGCTGGTTTCGTACCGGTATGGGCATCCTTTATCATTGGGATCCTGGTAAGCCCGATCTGTTACTTTACTGTGATCCTTTTGAAACAGAAGCTGAAGATCGATGATGCCTAGATGCTTTTGGCTGCCATGGTATCGGTGGTATCTGGGGAGGAATCGCAACAGGTCTCTTCGGAAAAACTTCCATTAACTCGGTTGCAAAATGGGACGGCCTTGTGTTTGGAGATCACCGTCTGTTCCTGGCGCAGGTATTGAGTATTGTGATCACCATTGCGGTTGCCATTGTGGGAACGCTGATCTGTATCGGGATCGTGCGGATCTTTACACCGCTTCGTGTAGATCCGAAGGAAGAGATGGTCGGGCTGGATGCATCCCAGCATGGAGAGAATGCATATCCGTCATTTAATGGATTTGACTGATAAGAGTCCATTTCCTGTTAATGTGAATGATGGTGTTAAAGAGGAGATTATAGTATGTTGATTAAAATAGAAGCAATCGTAAGAGAAGAAAAAATGGAAGATGTAAAAGCAGCGTTAAATGAGATCCAGGTTAACGGTTTTACAGTAACCCAGATCATGGGCTGCGGAACACAGCGCGGCTATACAGAATATGTCCGTGGTTCCAAGATCGATGTATTTCTGAAACCGAAGATCAAGTTTGAGATTGTAGTATCATCAGAAGACTGGGAGATTAAAGTTATTGATGCCATTCAGAAAGCAGCATTCACCGGTGATCCGGGCGATGGTAAGATATTCAGCTACGAGATCCGTAACGCTGTTCGTATCCGTACAGGTGAGACCGGATACGATGCGCTGCAGTCGGAATTTCTGTAAATTGTTTTATTAATATGTAAATTATGTGTGAAAGAGTCCTTCGGGAAGTCGCAGAGATATCAGGAGATATAATCTTGAGATTTTTCGGAGGACTTTTTTACCACAGATTTAACAATAGTCTTACGTTGATTTGATGAAAAACAGCATGTGGCCGGTATAATATATAAGATGTACACGAAAACTAAAAATAATAGATAAGGCAGACATGACAAAAAAGAAATCAAAGAAAAAAATAAGAAAAAAACAGAAATCTATTAAAGATGGATTCGAACAGGACCAAGAAGAGCAGGAGAAGGAGAATCCAAAAATGGATGACTCCGGCTCAGAAGTCAGAGCAGAGCAGAGTTCCGGATTCAATAGAACCAGAAAATCAGAAACTGACAGCAGAAAAAACAGCAGCCATCGCATGCTACATCAAGGATCCGGACTACCGCCTCCGCTGTAAGGCGGCCATCGATATCCTTATGGCAAAACTGAAGATGATCAATGCAGAGCTTTCCGGGCAGAAAAAACGTACTGTGATCAGTCAGACTACCAGTCGGATCAAAAGTGCGGAAAGTATTTACGCAAAACTTCTGAAAAAAGGCCTGGAACCGGATTTCGAGACAGCCAGAAAAAATCTGAAGGATCTCATAGGCATCCGTGTAGTCTGTCCGTTTGAGGATGAGCTTTACCAGGTTGCAGAATCCCTGGAAATGCAGAAGGATATCGAGATCGTCCGGATAAAGGATTACATTAAAAATCCAAAGAAAAACGGCTACAAAAGTCTTCATCTGATCGTGAAAGTACCTATCTACTCTGCGGAAGGTGAACAGAAAGAACTGGTGGAAATACAGCTTCGGACCATTGCGATGGATTACTGGTCTGTGTTAGAATATGAATTGTATTATAAAAAAAGAGACAATGCGGAAATTGAAACAGAATTAAAAAAATATGCAGAAGAAATTGCTAATCTGGATCACAGAATGCTGGGATTACGAAATAAAATCGAAAAAATCTGAGCAATCAGCGAATGTGAGATCAGAATGCCTGTTTTATGACAAACCTGTAAAATTACTGCATCAGAAAAGGAGAATATCCCGGTGCTGGAGAAATAAAAGATATTTACACATGAAATTATAAATTAGGATTTATAAAAAAGAAAACGGAGAATTCCCGAAAGAAAAATTTAAGGAATTCTCCGTTTTATTATCTGACTGAGCAAACTATGAAGTTATTATTCAATATAGAGCTGTGCAACAAATGGGGCATAAGATATCCAACTGCTTTTTCTCTGCCATAGTTGCATTTCAACTGCAAAGATGACACTTTTCACAGGCGGACGGTGTGGCTGCACAACCGCCGAGAGCAGTTTCACGAAGCTCTGCAGGAAGCTTTTTGCCCACAGTATACATGGCATCGATCATCTCATCCAGCGGGATGAACTGGGGGATACCGGCCAGTGACATTTCCGCTGCGATTAGGGCATTGGAAACACCGGCTGCATTACGGTTCTGGCAGGGATATTCCACCAGGCCGCCTACAGGGTCGCACACAAGTCCAAGCATGTTCATAAGAACCGTGGAAGCAGCATAAGTACACTGAAGAGGTGTACCGCCAAGAAGCTCCACAGCAGCGGAAGCAGCCATTGCAGAAGCGATTCCGACCTCAGCCTGACATCCGCCAACAGCACCGGCAACTGTTGCATTACGCATGGCAAGATAGCCGATCGCGCTGCATTAAATAGTGCCTGGCGGATTTTTTATCGGAAAAGCCGTAGACCTCCTGAAGTGCAAGCATCATTCCGGGAACGATCCCGGCACTGCCGGCAGTAGGAGAGGCAACGATAAGTCCCATGGAAGCGTTGGTCTCAAGGGTTGCCATAGCGTAGGTGATACCCTTTCCGAGAACATTTCCGCACAGGCTTTTTCCCAGGTCATGAAATTCGCAGAGCTTTCGGGCTTCACCGCCGATCAGTCCGCCCATAGATATCACCGGATCTTTGATGGGGGAAAAAGCAGCATCCTTCATGATCTCCAGAACACGGTCCATGCGCTGGTCCACGATTTCAGCAGTGGTTTCACCGAGAAGGATCTCACGCTGGCGCATTACTTCGGAAATCGGAAGCTTTTTTTTCTGGCAGAGAGCAAGAAGTTCCTTGGCATTTTTGAAATCCATAAAACACATCCTCCTTTTCCCTACATCTGAACAACCATGACATCATGGATGTTGGTGTTCCGGTGAATGCTTTCTACGATATCTTCCGGGAGATGACCGTCGGATTCCACGATCGTATAGGCTGTGGTTCCTTTGGATTCACGGAAGAGGCGCATGAAGGCAATGTTAATGTTACGTTCACTTAAGCATCTGGTGATGTAGGCCACAACACCGGGAGTATCCTGATGAATCACGATGATGGCACTGTATTCGCCGGTGAAATCCACTTTCACGTGGTTGATCTCCACAATACGGACCTTGCCGCCGCCCAGCGATTCCCCCCGGACTGTCATTTCCTGTCCCTGTTCATTGACCATATGGATATCTACAGTGTTGGGATGGACATCGGTTTCCGCTTCATTTGGAGTAAAGGAAAAGTCGATCCCCTGTTCCCTGGCAATATCAAAAGAATTCCGTATACGCATGTCATCTGTGGAAAAGCCCATGATCCCGCCAAGGAGGGCACGGTCTGTACCGTGTCCCTTGTATGTTCTGGCGAAGGAACCATAAAGGATGAATTCCACTTTTTTCAGGGGCGGCGTGATCATCTTCTGGGCAAGGAAAGCAATGCGTGCAGCCCCTGCGGTATGAGAACTGGAAGGACCGATCATGTTGGGACCCATAACGTCAAATACACTGATAAAAGACATTTTGCTTAATTCTCCTGTGGTGTTTTTACAATAAATTTCTTATAAATAGTGTCAACGATCACGCCGATAGCATTGTCACCGGATACATTGCAGGCTGTTCCAAAGGAATCCTGTGTGATATAAAGGGCAACCATGATCGCACAGATTGCACCGTCCGGATCACCGGCTTCAGCTCCGAATACCATGTAAAGGAATGGAAGGGCAGTCATGATGGAACCACCGGGAGCACCGGGAGATGCAACCATGGCAACACCGAGAGTCATGATGAACGGAACGATGATCCCAAGACTGATGGGCAGCTGGTTCATAAGGCAGACTGCAGTAGCACAGGCTGTGATGGTGATCATGGAACCGGCCATGTGGATGTTTGCACAGAGCGGTACTACGAAGTTGCGGATCTGCTCGCACACGCCGTCTTTTTTGGCACATTCCAGATTGACCGGGATGGTAGCTGCGGAAGACTGGGTTCCCAGAGCAGTTGTGTATCCCGGAATCTGATTTTTGATCAGAGTGAAAGGATTCTTTTTGCTGACAGTACCTGCGATCACAAACTGGATCGTAATGCAGATCAGGTGCATGATGATAACAACAAGGAATACCTTCCAGAGGATGCTTAAGATGGCAAAGGTTTTTCCGGAAATAGTCATATCTGTGAAGGTTCCGCAGATGTAAAGCGGAAGCAGCGGGATGATAATGGTATGAAGGACCTTGTCAATGATCTTGGAAAAGTCACTCATTCCGTTATAAAGGCTGTTTCCCATTTCTTTTCCACGCATGGAAGAGAGGCACAGTCCCATGACAAAGGCAAGAGCAACAGCAGAAAGAGTATCCATGACCGGCTCCAGTGTGATGGAGAAAAACGGTGTCAGGGATGCGTCTGCGGTAGCTGCGATCTGATCCAGTGCACCTTCACTCATAAAGTGCGGGAACAGGCTGGATGATACCAGATAGGATGCGGAACCTGCGATCAGAGTGGAGCCATAAGCCAGAGCCACTGTGATCAGGAGAAGCTTCCCTGCACCCTGTGAAAGATCCGCAATACCCATGGTCACATAGGCAAGGATCATCAGCGGGATGACGAATTTCAGAAAGGTACTGAAAAATCCGGAAAGGGTTACAACAAAGCGACAGAAGCCTTCCGGAAGGAACTGGCCGAACAGGATACCTACGATGATGGCAATGATCAGCTTCGGCACAAGTCCGATCTTGATTTTTTTCTTTTCCATTTGGATTCTTTCCTCCTAAGTATGAATTTATTCATTTTGCACAAAAATACGATTGACGTCCTCGTGATTGTATTGTAACATTGACATAAAAATAAGGCAAATTCACAGATTTCATCATCACGATGAAAAAATTTCATAGTAAAAGGGAGAAAATCATGGAAATCCGTCAGTTGGAGACGTTTGTACATGTAGCACAGCTTCAGAGCTTTTCCAGGGCAGCAGAGGTTCTGGGATACACTCAGTCAGCGATCACTGTTCAGATCCGTCTTCTGGAAAATGAGCTGGAAACAAGACTTTTTGACAGAACCGGAAAGCGTGTGGTGCTTACTCCGTCCGGAAAAGAGTTTATGGGGCATGCAAGCCGGATCTTATATGATGTAAATAAAGCAAAAAAGTCAATGAATGATGATGCGGAACTGAAAAATCCATTACATATCGGGACGATTGAATCTCTCTGCACAGCAAAGCTTCCGGCTGTTCTCAGCAAATTTCGTGAGTTTCACCCGAAAGTAAATATGCAGGTGACTATTGATACACCGGAGCAGCTGATACGGATGATGGAGCATAACGGGCTGGATCTTATTTATATACTGGATACTCCAAGGTGGGACCAGAACTGGGTGAAGGTCATGGAGAAGGCGGAGCCGGTAGTATTTGTGGCCTCTGCAGATTCGGAGTTTGCGGGAAAGACGCTGAAGATGGAGAATATCCTGGAAGAGCCTTTTTTTCTCACGGAAAAGAATGCCAATTATCGCCAGGCCCTGGATCAGCAGCTGGCGCTTAAGAAGCAGGCCCTGTCACCGGTACTGGAGATCAGCGATACCGCTTTTATCATCCGCATGCTGGAAAAGAACCACGGACTTTCCTTTCTTCCCTATCTGGCTGTGGAGCGGGATATCCGGAAAGGAAGAATTGCCCTTTTACATGTGGAAGATGTGGAGATATCCATGTACCGGCAGATCTTTTACCATAAAAATAAGTTTAAGACAAGAGAGATGGAGGAGTTTATCCGCCTGGCGGCAGAGTGAAAGTCAGAGCTTGTAAAAACAAATAAAATGTGGCACTATAAAAGAAAAAAGCATAGGAGAGAAAAATGGATTTTATTGAAGAAGCAAAGAAGCTTGGCTTTTCCGATGCAGCGGTCATGAAAACCGATAAGCTGGTGTTTGTGCCGGAATACCGTGTTTTCTGTGAAGAAAATGCCTGTGGTAATTATGATAAAAATCCCGCATGTCCACCGGAAAGCGGGACTGTGGAAGAAATGAAGGAACGTGCCCTGGATTATGAGAACACTCTGGTGCTCCAGACGACGCAGGACAGACTCATGGATTACAGAAAAGCCAAACTTGCACATAATAAACTGACAGAGCAGCTCTCAGAGAAGATGAAAGAGTGCGGAAAAACAGATATTCTGATCATGAGCGCCGGACCGTACAAGCATAATTCCTGTATGTCTGCCTATTGTGTGGATGCGCAGAAGATGGCAGATGCTGTGGGAATGCAGTGCTGGACTAATGATGGAAAGTTCCGGTATTTTTCGCAGATCCTTTTTCGAGAGTAGAGTAGCGCATTTTTTATACATTTTTAGTATAAAAACTGGACATATTGTCAGGAAAAGGGTAAATTTATTTTGAAATGATCAAACAGGAGGAAAACCAGAATGGAAAAATCAACAGTTTATTTCACTGATTTTCGTTGCCCGGTGGGAACCAGTCAGCTGGACAAACTGAAAAAACTCTGCGTTGCCGCAGGAATCAAAGATATCGATATGGATGGAAAATTCGTAGCCATCAAGATGCATTTCGGAGAGCTTGGAAATATGGCATTCCTTCGTCCGAACTATGCAAAGGTAGTCGCAGATCTCTGTAAGGAGCAGGGCGGAATGCCGTTCTTGACAGATTGTAATACCCTTTATCCGGGAAGCAGAAAGAACGCACTGGAGCATTTGGACTGTGCAAATCTTAATGGATTTAACACGATCACAACCGGATGTCAGATCATCATCGGTGACGGAGTTCGAGGAACCGATGAAGTAGAAGTTCCGGTAGTGAACGGAGAATACTGTAAAACTGCCCTGATCGGCATGCTATCATGGACGCAGATATTTTTATCAGTCTCAGCCACTTCAAGGGACATGAGACAACCGGCTTTGGCGGTGCTCTGAAGAATATCGGTATGGGATGCGGAAGCCGTGCCGGAAAGATGCAGCAGCATGCCAGCGGAAAGCCGGCCATCAATGAAGAAGTCTGTCGTGGCTGCCGCCGTTGTGCGAAAGAGTGCGGAAGTGATGCGATTACATATGTAAACAAGAAAGCAGTTATCGATTACGATAAATGCAAAGGCTGTGGTCGCTGTATCGGGGCCTGCAGCTATGATGCCGTATACAATCCGAATAGCAGTGCAAACGAGCTTCTTGACCGCAAGATGGCAGAGTATGCACAGGCTGTCTGTCACGGACGTCCCCATTTCCATATTGCACTGGTACAGGATATCAGCCCTAACTGTGACTGCATGGTGAAAATGATGCGCCGATCCTTCCGGATATCGGAATGTTCGCAAGCTTTGACCCGGTTGCACTGGATCAGGCCTGTGCAGATGCCTGCCTGAAGGCAACACCGATCGCTAACAGCCAGCTTGGAGAGCATCTGGCAGAGCCGGGATGGCACTGTCACCATGACCACTTTAAGGATTCCAATCCGAATATTGAGTGGAAGGCAACCCTGGATCAGGCAGAAAAGATCGGTCTGGGAACCAGGGAATATGAGCTGAAGATAATCAAATAAGCAACAGAAATCATATAAAATCACGAAAGCACGCCTGTTACATGGCGTGCTTTTTTGCGTAAATAAAGAAATATAAAATGAAAAAACGTATAAAGACGGTATCTAAAATAAAAAACATGTGCGTGCATATGCGTGCTCGAAATACAGCCATTGTGAATAATATACAAAGAAATAACAGGAAAATTTGGACAAAAACGAGAAAACAGAAAAAGCTGTAAATTTATATTGCATAACCAGACTGCGTGTGATAACATACACACAACATAATTAACACGCATTTAACACGCAAACAAAGAAGAATAGCACGCAAATAAGAAAATATCAAATATAAGCGGAGCTAATGTGCAGGAAAACGTGCAGATCGTGTGTACAGAAACAGGCTGCATTCTGTGAGCAGAGAATATAGAGCAGGCCTGAAATCTTTTTCAGAGGAGGAAATTATGACAGGAATACAGAAAAAACAGCGTCTGCTGACTATGATATTCGGAGCTTTTGCAATCTTTTTTACCGGATATCCCCATGTATGGTCTATTTACCAGCCCTATGTGATGGAGCAGGCAGGCTGGAGCCAGGGACAGGCATCCATGTGCTTTTATCTGGCACTGAGCACCTTTGTATTCGGAAATATCGTAGGCGGAAGGATGCAGAACCGCTTTAAGGAAAAGACGATTGTATGGATCGGAGGCGGGACCTTTGCGGCAGGAATCCTGGCATCCGCATTTCTGATCGTTTCCACACCGCTTCCTATGTATCTCTCCTATGGAGTGATGCAGGGATTTGGTCAGGGAATGATCTATACGGTGATTCTGGCAACGGTACAGAGATGGTTCCCGGACCGTACCGGATTTGCTTCCGGCGTTGTGGTAACTGCCAACGGACTTTGCGGATTTTTCCTGGCGCCGCTGAGTCGAAAGCTGCTGGAGGCAGAGGGCGTGCAGAAAACCTTTCTGATCATTGGGGCAGCCATCGCAGTTTCCTGGATCCTGTGCGGCATCTTTTTTCAGGCACCCGATAAGAGTCTGGTGAACGCAGGTGGCTCTGCGGCAAAGTCCGGAACATCGGAGATGAAGCAGTATACATCCGGAGAGATGATGCGTACAAGAAATTTTTATCTTCTTCTTGCGACCATGTTCTTTGGACTGATTTCTTATTTTATGGTTTCACCGGTATCCCAGACCTACCAGATCGACCTTGGGATTCCGTCTGCAGTGGCAGTCAGCGCCGTTATGCTTGGATCCATTGTCAATGCGGGAGCAAGACTGGTGCTTCCGACACTGGCAGATAAAGTGGGAAGGATCGTCTGCATCAAAGGAGTGCTGATCGTGGCAGTGATCGCTATGGGAGTTCTCGCTGTATCAAGATCCCTGGCAGTAACGGTTGCTGTTGTTCTGATGTACGGCTGCTACGGCGGCATCATGAAGCTTCCCGTCTCTGACAAGCTCTATTTTCGGAATGAAGCACACTGGGGAGAATTACGGATTTGTCATGTTCGGCATTGTATTTGCAACCTTTGGCGCACCGGCAATCTCCGGTCTGGTGAGCAGCAAAGGTTATGAGATGAACGTGGTATTTGGGATCGGAGCTGTTTTTGCAGTGATCGCATTGGTATGCCTGACTCTACTTGGACGGAATCTTGTGAAAGAGCATGCCGAAAAATCTGCCGGAGTAAAGGATGATACAGCACAGGTAAGCAAACCACAGGCAGAATAAGTCTGAATGTAACTGGATGCAGAGCTGTATCAGCTGCCGGATCAAAGACAGCTGACTGAGAATCAGAAAACAGAAAAACCTGGAAGAAATAAAATGCCTGTGGCTGATTTCTTCCAGGCTTTTTTTGAGTTGCCGGAATCAGATATTTCTGCTAGGATAACTGAAGGATGAGAAAATCAGATATCGTATTTGCCTGTTTATGGATGAGAGCGTGCGAAATACTGCAATAATAAGGAGTTGATGCATATGATCACCTGTCAGGATATACTGGAGCTGCAGCTGGACGGAGTGGAGCTGATCGCCGGGGAAAAAGGTCTCACAAGACCTGTCACATGGACCTATATGGTGCAGACCCGGCCTTTTGAGGAGCATATGAACCAGGGGAATTTTGCCCTGTGTGTGGTAGACTATGTCCGGTTTGACCTGGAAGAAGCCGGGAAAGCCATGGAAGAACTGTATGGGCTTGGTATTTCCGGCTTTGGGATTTCGATCACCGATGATAAAGAACCCGTCTCGAAGGAGATGATCGACAAAGCCAATGCGCTTCAGCTCCCGCTGTTTTACATTCGGTGGAAGGGAGCTTCTTTTGTGGATATTGCCCAGAGTGTGGGAAAGATCATCCTGGAATATGAAATGCAGAACAGGCGGATGGGAGATTATTTTGATCTGTCGTTTGAAGAAACCGTGAGACGACATAATACAAGAAACAGAGAATTTGGTGAAAAAGATATGCGCAGATGGTGGAGAGAAAAAGATTTTTCTTCAGTTCTCAGGGAACAGGCTATTACCTGCGAAATGGATACAGACAGTATTGTTGAAAAAATATACTCGGATTTGAACGCAGATCGCAAAGCGATTGCGTTCATGAGTATATAAAGTAAATGTAATACAAACATGTTCAGACTGGCAGCATGATTGCGATCATGCTGCCTTTTTTGCTGCTTTCCAGTACTTTTACCTGTCCGTTATGCTGTCGGACAATTTCGCTGACAAGTGCAAGCCCCAGGCCGGCACCTCCCATAGCACGGCTTCTTGATTTGTCCACACGGAAGAACGGGGTGAAGATTTTTTCCTGATATTCAGGAGGAATGCCGATTCCGGTGTCGGAGATTCAAGAAAGACGTAATTGACAGAGGTGGATGTATCTGTTATTTCTTCGGAAGGATGGATATTTACGGTTACTTTTCCACCGGAGTGATTGTATTTGATCGCATTTTCCACAAGATTGTACACAGCGCGATACAGCAGCAGATAGCTTCCGGTAATAATGCAGTCCCCCTCCTGCTGGATCAGTTCAACATCCTTCTGTTCCGCTACAGAAGCCAGGTCGCAGAAAACCTCATCCGTCAGTGCTGCCAGAGAGATCCTTTCGGAACGTTCAACAGTCTGTACACCGGTCATATCTAGGAGGATTTCAGCCAAATGGGAAAGTCGCCCGGTCTGTTCCTGGAGCATGGAAAAATCTCCTGATAATCCTTTAAAGCAGGTGTTTCCCTGCGGGCAAAGACCTCCAGATTTGTCTGGATAACGGCAAGAGGAGTCCTAAGCTCATGGGCTGCATTGGCAGAAAACTGCTTCTGTGCAGTAAAGGCCTCATCCAGGCGTGCGAGCATTTTGTTAAATGAAATTGTCAGGCGGGAAATTTCGTCATTGGTAGCAGGAACTTCAAGAGCCTCTGAAAGGTTCTGGACCTCTATTTGGTTTACCTCCTGGCTGAGTCTGCGAAGCGGAAGTAATGCCTGACGGCTGATAAAATAAGTGCAGATGCTGCTGAGAAGGATGATGATCCTGTTACCATGAGTCCTTTGGTGAGAAACAGTTTTTTTGTTAGCTGCAGCTGATCGGAAAGCTCCGGAAATAAGACGGAGGGATCCATATTAAAGGTGATGGGAGCAGAGTCTGTGTTATCGATCCGTATCATGTAATCTCCCAGATTCTCCATTCCGGCAACTGCAGACTGGCTGATAAAAAAATACATCAGAATGCAGGTGACTGTCATAAGCAGTGCGGTGATCAGTGTCAGACGCCATTGAAGAGATAGCTTTCCGGTTATTTTTTTCATTTTATATCCTCCGTTAAAATGTAACCCTGGCCGATCTTATTCTGTATTGGATCAAAGCCGAGAGCCGTGCGCAGCTTTTTTCGAAGAGAAGAAATGTGGACACGAATGGAATTGCTGAGACTGTTGACGCTTCCGTCCCAGATATGCTCGATCATTTCTTCCGGCTTATGATACGGTTCTGATGAAGAAGGAAATATTCCAGAAGAGAACTTTCCTTTCGGGTCAGAGAAAGAGGAAGTCCATCGATACTGGCCTTTCTTGTACGGGTATCAAAGCTGATACGTCCGCATTGCAGACATACATCCTGCTGGATAAATTTCCTTCGTGTCAGACTTCGGATCCGTGCCTCCAGCTCTTCAAAATGAAAAGGCTTTGTGAGATAGTCATTGGCACCGAGATCAAGCCCTTCAACCTTGTCCTGGATCTGTCCTCTAGCAGATAGGATCAAAACGGGAGTGGAAGTATTGGATTCCCGAAACTGGCGCAGGATTTCCAGCCCATCAACGCCTGGAAGGTTCAGATCAAGAAGGATGAGATCATAATTTTCCACCAGACATAATTCCAGTCCCTCATCCCCGTCAAAACATGTGTCCGCTTCATAGCCATCCATGCGAAGCCCCTCCGCAATAGACTGGCAAAGCTGCTTTTCATCTTCGATTATCAATATATGCATAGTAAATTCTCCTAAAAAACAGTTGATTTTGCTTTGTTATCTATCATATCATGTATAGCATAAAATTCCTGTAAATTTTTTTATTTCTTAACAGAGATTTTATACAGGGGATGATATAGTAAGGCTATAGAGAACAAAATTAACATATAAAATATACGCCGGTTCCGGATATGGGCCGGTGATATCAGAAGGGAGAATATAAACAATGAAATTAAGAACACAGAAAATAACAGCACTTATGGCAGCAGCGGTATTAGGAATATCTGCATTAGGAAGTGTGCCGGTAACAGCGGCAGAAAGCACGGAAACAGCAGATATCGGAGAGGCAATGGCGGTGGATGGAGAGGCAGTTTCATCAGATCTGGTAGCAGGTACATTTAAGCCTTCCGACGTAACCTGCAAGGCACAGGATTCTTATGAATATCCGTTTCTGGGACTGAAGCTTTCACTTTCGAAGGAGCTGTTAAAGCAGATCAAGGACCAGAGCATTGCAATGCTTACCACGGAAGATTTTGAGAATCAGACCAATGCAGTGACATATGCCTACGTAAGCTGGAGCAAAATGACAGAGGAACAGAAAAATGCCGAAATACAGAAGATGGGAACCGGATATGACGACTGGGTGGCAGGTCTGGACAGAATTGGTACAATTGGCGTTTATGACGAAGCTTCACAGAAAAAGCTGGATGAGATCACAGGCTGTACAGAGCATAAAGAGCTTGGAAGCAGCAGTGACGGGAAATACAAATATTATCTGAGCACCAACAAAGATGCAGATGAAAAGCTGACAAAGGAGCTGGAAAAGATCAAAACCAACATTACGGAAATGACACCGTATCAGAATATTTCCGTGTTTGACCAGCCACAGGATACCAGCGTCAACCCGGAGAATGTAAAATCTGTAGGAAAATTTGAAACAACAGGAATAGATGGAAAAACATATACAGAAAAAGTATTCAGTGACTATGACCTTACGCTGGTAAATATTTTTACAACCTGGTGTTCACCATGTGTAAAAGAAATTCCGGAACTTCAGGAGCTTTATAAAGAAATGAAAGATAAAGGCGTCGGAGTAGCAGGCGTGGTGCTTGATACTACAGATGAAAAGGGAAATCAGGACGAGGAGGCAGTAAAAAAAGCAGGCATTCTTCAGGAAAAAACAAAAGCAGAATATCCGTTCCTGATACCGGATACTACTATGATGAACGGCCGTCTGCAGGGGATTTCCGCATTTCCTGAAACATTTTTTGTTGACAAAGATGGAAACATTGTAGGCGATACCTATACAGGAAGCCATACACTGGACGAATGGAAGGAAATCGTGGAAAAAGAGCTTAAAAACGTTTCAAAGTAAAAGATGATCATTATGGAGAGTGGAAAAATGATTCGGAAAATAACAGAATCCAGGTGGATCGGACCAGCTCTGGCGTTTTTGGGGATTTTACTGATGATACTGGGAATCTGCAGGGGCGAGGCATCTGTAGTTTTTACAAAAGCAATCAACATCTGTATGGAGTGTATTGGCATTGGATAATAAGAAGATGAAAATAAATGAATGGCCGCGGCATGGGATCCAGGCATTGTGGGCGGCCCTTACAAACAGTCACATATCAGGGTTTGTGACTGGAAATATCTATACCGGAAAACTGAAAAATGTCTGTGTTCCGGGGCTGAACTGTTATTCCTGCCCCGGGGCAAGAGGGGCCTGTCCCATTGGTTCCCTTCAGGCTGTGATCGGAAGCTGGAACTTCAAGATGGCATATTATGTAGCTGGATTTCTGATCTTTGTAGGAGCGTTGCTTGGAAGACTGGTGTGCGGATTTCTCTGCCCCTTTGGACTGATTCAGGATTTGTTGAACAAGATTCCTTTTCCAAAGAAGATCCGGACATTTCGGGGAGATAAGTTTCTGCGAAAACTGAAATATGTGATCTTTCTTGTATTTGTGATCATACTTCCCATGTTTGTAGTAGATATCATGGGCCAGGGAGCACCATATTTCTGCAAGCTGATCTGCCCGGCAGGAACGCTGGAGGGAGGTATCCCGCTGGTGTTGCTGAACAAATCCATGCGAAGTGCAGTAGGCTGGCTGTACATGTGGAAAAATACAATCCTGGTGATCACCATTATCTTATCAATTATGATATACCGGCCATTCTGTAAGTATATCTGTCCGCTGGGAGCTTTTTATTCGGTATTTAATAAAGTTTCCGTTTTTCGTTACAGAGTAGATAAAGAAAAATGTGTTCACTGCGGAAAATGCAGAAATATCTGCCAGATGGAGGTCGATCCGACGGAAAATCCAAACAGTACAGAATGCATCCGATGTGGAAGATGTAAAAAGATATGTCCGACACAGGCGATCCGGTGTGGGTTTGCAGGCAAACCCTGATACAGAAAAATACAAAAACGGTACAGCTTATAAAATATAAGGTGTACCGTTTTTTGCAGAAAACTACTTTTCCATATTATCTATCAGTAACATATTCAGCTGTTCCCAGCGCTTCAGATCTTTTTTTTGTAAAAAGCAGCTGGTGGCGGAACGCTTCGGTAAGCTCCTGTGGTTTTAAAGTGATCACACATTTGAATGCGCAGGGCATCAGATCCGCACTGGAAATCCCACACAAAAGTCCTGTTGTAAAATCTCGAAGCTCCAGAGGATTAAAAATGTACAGGAGATCTTCTTCCAGTGGGTTATACTGATTTACAAAGGAAAAACGGATCAGCATATCACTGTAAAGAACTTTTCCGGTGTAAAAAATCTCACTGCTTCTTCCGTTGGCAGAAACAGAACAGATCGTTAAGGTTGCTTCGTATTTTCCGGATTCGCCTTTTTTTTCATAAATATCGATGACGCCATCCTTCGTACGCTGATAGCGTCCATCGTAAAAGTAAAAATATAGCCGCTGTGCCTGAAAAAATGGGCTTTTTTGTCCTTTTCCCGGTGCATTGGACGGTTTACTGGCTGTTTCAGGAAGACCAGTGGTAAGCTGGGACATAGATACCTGGAGAATCTGGCTGATCTCATATAAAGTTTCGATATCAACGGAGATATCTCCATTTTCATATTTGCATACGGTAGCTCGACTTTTATGGATGGCATCTGCCAGATCCTGCAGAGTCATCTTTCCGGCTTTTCGGTATTTTCTTATTTGTTCACCTACATAACAGGTAAAATTACTCATTTTGTTTCCTCATACTATCTATTTTTCTTATTAATTTTTATTGTATACGATTATATCGGAAAAACCGGTATTTTGTAAAGTAGTAAGAAACTTTTTTGGAATAAAATTTCGTAAAAAGAAACTTCTGCCATTTGCACTTATCTTTATTTAAGGTAAGATATGGCTGTTAGGCTGAAGGTTTCAGCCTATATCAAATATATACTTGAAGAGGGGAAATTGAAATGAAAGAAAAAGGAAGTAGCTTTTCCGGCTCAATAGGCTTTGTCCTGGCGGCAGCCGGAAGTGCAGTAGGAGTTGGAAATATCTGGAGATTTCCATATCTCTGTGCCAAAGATGGCGGAGGACTTTTCCTGCTGGTTTATCTGGTACTGGTACTGACTTTTGGATTTGTACTGTTGACAACGGATGTAGCACTTGGGAGAAAGACAAAGAAAAATGCATTGAGGGCTTTTGAATCTCTTGATCCAAAGTGGAAATTTTTAGGACATTTAACGTTTATGGTTCCGGCATTGATCATGACCTATTATTCTGTTATCGGTGGATGGATTGTAAAATATTTTTTTACTTATATTATTTCTGATGGGAAAGATGCGGCTTCAGATGTATACTTTACATCATTTATTACATCAGATATTGCACCTGTTGTATTTATGCTGATCTTTCTGGCATTGACTGCTGGATCGTATTTCGTGGTGTGGAAAAGGGAATCGAAAAGTTTTCCAGGATCATTATGCCGGGGCTGATTCTTCTGATCGTGATCATTGCCATTTTTTCACTGACACTGTCCCATACTGATACGGATGGAACTGTCCGCACCGGTATGCAGGGGCTGGCTGTTTACCTCAAACCGGATTTTCATGGATTGACGGTAAAACGCTTCCTGGAGATCCTTCTGGATGCGATGAGCCAGTTATTCTTTTCCTTAAGTGTATCTATGGGAATCATGATTACATATGGTTCTTATGTGAAAAATGAAGTTAATTTAAATAAAGCAACAAATCAGATTGAGATCTTTGATACCGGCGTTGCGTTTCTTGCAGGAATGATGATCATACCGGCTGTTTTTGTATTTCTCGGAAAGGATGGAATGGCTTCCGGCCCAAGCCTGATATTTATCTCACTGCCAAAGGTTTTTGATGCCATGGGAGTATTTGGCCGTCCGGTGGCAATTGCATTTTTCCTGATGATGGGATTTGCGGCACTGACTTCCTGCGTGTCTGTCATGGAGACACTGGTTGCAAACTGCATGGAACTTTATCATAAACCACGTAAGAAAATGTGTGGTGCTGTCGGAATTTATTCTCTTGTTACAGCAGTACTGATCTGCCTTGGTTATAACAAACTGTATTTTGAACTTAAACTGCCAAATGGTTCCGTTGGACAGCTTCTGGATGTGATGGATTATATCAGCAACAGTTTTCTGATGCCGTTTATCTCACTTTTGACAAGCATTCTGATCGGCTGGGTGATCGGCCCTGACTGGATCATAGGAGAAGTGGAACGAAATGGGGAACACTTCAAACGGGCAGGGTTATATCGCTTTATGATCCGTTATGTAGTGCCGGTTGTAATGCTGATATTATTCCTGGTATCTACAGGATTTGCAGATTTGATTTCATAAGTGTGGTAATATGTTTATGGCGTCTGGACAGTCGCATTAACGGATGACCGGTACAAGATACGATTAAATAACAGAGGATTTGATGAAAAAAGATATGTACGAATGTTGGAGAGAAAACTAATACATAGAACGGAAATGATTCAGAAAATTAGACTTAGCTCACTTTAAAAGTGAAAAAATAATTTGATAATTTCTTGACAAGTACTAATAAATATGTTAGTATTCAATCATCAAATTAATAAAGTCTTCGGTGACTGACGGAGTTGTGGGATAACCACGAGGGAGCCGGAGATTCGATGAGTCGACCGTCTGGGCAGTATTTGAAGAAATTCAGATACTGCTCTTTTTATGGGATAAAAAGATCCGGACGGTTGCTGCGGAGAAAGGAGAACATTATGGGATTCAAAAGTGACATCGAAATTGCACAGGAGTGCACAATGGAGCCAATTACCAAGATTGCAGAGAAAGCAGGTATTGATGACAAGTATCTGGAGCAGTATGGTAAATATAAAGCAAAGATCGACTATAATCTTCTGAAAGAAACAGACAAAAAAGACGGAAAGCTGATCCTGGTAACAGCCATCAACCCGACACCGGCAGGTGAGGGAAAAACTACGACAACCGTAGGCCTTGCAGATGGAATGCAGAAACTCGGAAAGAACGTTATGGTAGCTCTTCGTGAGCCATCTCTGGGACCGGTATTCGGTGTCAAAGGTGGTGCGGCAGGCGGCGGCTATGCACAGGTAGTTCCGATGGAGGATATCAACCTTCATTTTACCGGTGATTTCCATGCAATCGGTGCGGCAAACAACCTTCTTGCAGCAATGATCGACAACCATATTTTCCAGGGTAATGAACTGAACATCGACCCGAGAAAGATCACCTGGAGACGATGCGTGGACATGAACGACCGTCAGCTTCGTAATGTAGTAGACGGACTTGGCGGAAGAACAAACGGTATGCCGCGTGAGGACGGTTACGACATCACTGTAGCATCTGAGATCATGGCAGTTCTCTGTCTGGCAAGTGATATCAAAGATCTGAAAGAGAGACTTTCCAGAATCATCATCGGATACACTTATGGCAAGGTTGCTGAGCAGAAACCGGTAACAGCAGGAGATCTTCACGCAGAGGGTGCTATGACAGCACTTCTGAAGGATGCCCTGAAACCAAACCTTGTTCAGACACTAGAGCATGTTCCGGCGATCGTTCACGGCGGACCATTCGCAAACATCGCTCACGGATGTAACTCCGTAACAGCTACAAAGATGGCTATGAAGCTTGCTGATTATGCCATCACAGAGGCTGGATTCGGTGCTGACCTTGGAGCAGAAAAATTCCTGGATATCAAGTGCCGTATGGCAGGTCTTACACCAAGTGCCGTTGTTATCGTAGCAACCGTACGTGCTCTGAAATATAATGGTGGCGTTGCAAAAGCAGATCTTAACAATGAGAACCTTGAGGCTCTTGAAAAAGGTATCCCGAACCTTCTGAAACATGTAAGCAATATCAAAAATGTATACAAACTCCCATGTGTGGTAGCTATCAACGCATTCCCGACCGATACCAAGGCAGAGCTTGATTTTGTAGAAGCAAAATGTAAAGAGCTTGGCGTAAACGTAGCACTTTCCGAGGTATGGGCAAAAGGCGGCGAAGGCGGAATCAAGCTTGCTGAGGAAGTGATCCGTCTTGTTGAAGAGCCGAATGATTTCACATATGCTTATGAACTGGAAGGCTCCATCGAGGACAAGCTGAACCAGATCGTACAGAAGGTTTACGGTGGAAAGAAAGTGGTTCTTACAGCAAATGCCCAGAAGCAGGCTAAACAGCTGGAGGCACTTGGATTTGGCAACTGCCCGATCTGTGTAGCTAAGACCCAGTACAGCTTAACAGACGACCAGACAAAGCTTGGTGCTCCGACAGATTTCGAGGTAACAGTAAGAAATCTTAAGATTTCCGCAGGTGCAGGATTTATTGTTGCACTGACAGGTGAGATCATGACCATGCCAGGACTTCCGAAAGTACCGGCAGCAACCAAGATCGACGTAGACGAGAGCGGTAAGATCACAGGACTGTTCTAATATAAAGATTTTTTGAGGGGAATTCAGATAGAAAGCGGTAGAGCCTGCAAAAATAGAGGCTCTGCCGCTTTTTATATTGTTGTGGAGAGAGTATTGAAAAACTTTTAAAAGCAGGAAAAACACTGGGTTTGACGATCCCGTGATACGAATTTGATACGAAAACCCCCGGAAGTGTCGAGACTTCCGGGGGTTCTTGTTCCGTTTATGTAAGGTGGTTTAATCCTTTAGGCTGTTACTGCCTGTCGTTTCTGTCCAGCCTAGCCACAGTTGCCATAACAGAAACAAAGAAAGTAATTATAGAACTTGTCATAGGACTTTACATCCTTTCAGCTGGAGGTTCGGCAGCAACAGCATTATAGCATGTTCAAAACAAAAATGGTATAATATTATAAATTGTCAAGAATATCAGCAATCTCCTGCTGCTTGTTGGGATAAAACTCACAATGTCGAGGAAATCGCAGAGGGGACGCGCATGTGACATTTGTGTTAATTAAGAGGAATGCTATAGAAAATATTGTAGAGATAAATGAATGTGGGGGGGGGAATATGGTATACACATGCAAATATAAATCGCTAATCGGAGATATTTTACTTGCCGCAGATGAAATCGGACTTACCGGTTTGTGGTTTGAAGGACAGAAATATTTTGCAAATACACTTCCGGAAGATTATGTTCCACAGGAAACGAAAATTCTCACAGAAGCAAAAAAATGGCTGGATGTATATTTCTCCGGTGAAGAACCGAACTTTACTCCACCACTTCATCCGAACGGTTCAACATTCAGAAAGGCAGTGTGGCAGATTTTACTGGAGATTCCCTACGGACAGACGATCACATATGGAGAAATTGCGCGCAGAATTGCAGTGATGAAAAACACTTCCCATATGTCCGCCCAGGCAGTAGGCGGTGCGGTTGGACATAATGAAATTTCCATTATCATTCCCTGCCATCGAGTTGTAGGAACAAATGGAAGCTTGACGGGCTATGCCGGAGGAATTGACAAAAAAATTTCACTTCTTAAGCTGGAACATACAGATATGAGCTGTTTGTTTATTCCAAAGAAAGGAACTGCACTGTAAAACTCAGGCTGAGAGGACGGTCTGGTGCAGGTGTCCACGAAAAGAGAGATATTTTATTTATGAAAGCATGCTATGAAAATTGCCAGCAGGATTTCGGAGGAATAATTATGGGAAAAATACTGGATGAAGATTTAATCTACGAGATACTGTCCGTGGTGGAAGAGATACCTGAGGGAAAAGTGGCCGCCTACGGGCAGATCGCACGGCTGATCGGGCGGGATAAAAATTCACGTCTTGTAGGAAAAGTCTTAGGTATGGCAGAATTTTACGGGAAGTATCCCTGCCACAGAGTTGTGAACCATGCAGGGCGTACTGCACCAGGCTGGAGAGAGCAGAAGATGCTTCTGGAAGACGAGGGTGTGGAGTTTAAGGCAAATGGATATGTAGATATGAAGCAGTATCAGTGGGAGGAGTAGTGTTTTATGAATTGTAGAAATATGATGCAGATCCCGGAGCTTACAGAAGTTCTGAAGCTGAAAGCAGGGGAAAACGGTCTGGAGTAGTCTGTACGATGGGGCTATTTTGCAGACTGCCTGCAGTGCATCAAAAGTGAATACAGGATTGAATATCCTGCTGAAGGGGGATGTGCTGGCAGGATTCTTTTCAACAGATGCCGGCGTTATCCAAAAGGGCTTTGATTATCTGAAGGGGTTTGCTCCGGAGACACTGGTAACGGCTGTTCTGTTCAGTATGATAGGCTATTTCAACGGAAACAACCATATGGTCCAGGGCCTGATCCAGACGTTTCTGGTACGACTTCCAATGGCGTACTTTATGAGTATCCAGCCGGATGCCAGCCTGACAAAGATCGGACTTGTAGCACCGGTATCTACCACAGTGGGAATCATTCTGAACATCGGATTCTTTCTGTACTTCACCCGTGTGAAAAAAGAAATTGTTTCGGAAGAATGACCGGATAAAGGGATGTAAATGAGAGGGGTGATATGATATAATCAGAATCACCCCGGCAGAGGTGATGGTACTGACCCCTGAAATAGCTGCCGGAATCTTGACAGCTGTAAAGGAGGAGTACAGGATGATTTGCGGGATGACGTATTTTCAGATATGTCTGTATTTTTTGTTTTATTCTTTTGGAGGATGGGTCGTTGAAGTTATCTTCCATGCAGTAACCTTAGGAAAGGTTATAAACCGGGGATTTCTCAACGGTCCGGTATGCCCGGTGTACGGATTTGGTGTACTTTCCGTGTTTGCATTGCTTAATACGCTTCAGAGCGGCGGACATCAGATGAGTGAGGGAATGATCTTTCTGTTTGGAATCGTTCTTGCAACTGCGGTAGAGCTGGTTGCCGGATGGCTTCTGGATGTATGCTTCCATGCAAGATGGTGGGATTATTCTAATAAGCCGCTGAATTTTCATGGCTATATCTGTCTTGAGTTTTCCCTGATATGGGGACTTGCCATTGTGATGGTCGTAAAGGTTTTTCAGAAGTATGTGGAGCGTCAGGCTTCTCATACACCTTCCACACTGGAATGGGTTGTTATGGCAATTCTGTATGCGGTGTATCTGGCTGATCTTATTGTAACAGTGGCGGTGATCCGCGGACTGAATAAGAAGCTTACCCGACTGGATAAGGTACGTGCGGATCTGCGGATCGTGAGTGATAAGCTCAGTGATACTCTGGCAACAACTACCATTGATACAGCACAGAAGGTGGGAGAGGGAAAGGTTCAGGTTGCTCTTGCTAAGGCAGAGCTCAGAGATGCGACTGTGGCTCAGAGAGAAAAATCTGCCGAAATGCTTCGGATGAAGAAAGCGGAGCTTCAGGCACAGTTTGATGAGCTGTCAAGCTCTATCACAAACCATACGGTATTCGGCCAGGGAAGAATCATTAAGGCTTTCCCGGAGATGAAGCACAGAGATTATTTTGAACTGATCCAGGAACTGAAGAAAAAACTCAGATAAGAAAAATGAAACGCGATAAAGAGGCAGCAGGAAATGTTGGAAATTTCCTGCTGCCTCTTTTGGCGTATCAGAGTTTCAGCTTATCGGATTCGTTTCTTTATCATTGGTCCGATGATCATGGCGATGATCATTTTTATGAGATCTGCCGGGATAAACGGAATTACACAGATTCCAAGAGCTGCTTTGAAAGTGGAATCTGCAACGATGCAGAACCATACAGTTCCGAAAAGATAGCATACAATTGTTCCGGCGATCATACCAACGAGCTGGATCAGAGGCTTATGGCAGTTGTCAATTACCAGTCCGGCAATAACAGCCATAACGATAAAGCCGATGATGTATCCGCCTGTAGGACCGGCCAGCTTTGCAGGGCCGCCGGTAAATCCGGAAAATACCGGAAGACCTACAAGTCCAAGCAGAAGATAGATCAGATAGCTGATGGTTCCTTTTTTCCATCCGAGAAGATACAGGGACAGATAGATGGCAAGATTGGTAAATGAGATCGGAACCGGACCGATCGGAATGGACAGCGGCGCAAGAATACAGGTGACAGCTGCCATAAGAGCGGTCATGGTGATCTCGTAGGTTTTTGTACGTGGTGCAGAGACAGTATTTGTCTGGTTCATATTGAAAGAGCCTCCTTTGAAAAAGGTAATATATTTACTGGTTTGGGTAAGCAATGAAATGCTGTAAGTGTGTATGACAGGTCATATGTACAGAAGGATGCTTACGCAGATTCAATCTCATAGGTGAATCCTGCATCCGTAATGGTTTTGAGAGTGTCTTCGATTCCCTGGCCACCTTCTGTAAGATAACCGGAAGCAAAAATAGAGTCTACAACACTGAGCAGTTTTTTTTCTTCGCCTTTAAAATAAACTTCTCTTCCGGCAGCACATCGGATATCTGCTTTAGGCACAAGAAGTCTTGCCAGGCAGAGGACCTTCATACAGTATTCTGTTGTCAGCTGGGAAATATCTGCATTTCCGAGAGGAGTTCCCTTGATCGGAAGAAGAAAGTTGATCGGCAGTGCTTCCGGCTGGATCTCACGTAATTCCAGAAGCATGTTAACAACGTCTTCCTTACTTTCACCCATGCCAATGATACCGCCGCTGCAGATCTCGAAACCAAGTCCCTGAAGCATATGGATGTTCCGGACACGCTGGTCAAAGGTATGTGTACTGCAGATATTATGATAAAAGGAACGGCTGCTGTTCAGATTATGGTTGATCCGGTCAAGACCAGCCTCTTTGAGCATTTTTGCCTGGTGCTCTGTGAGAAAGCCTATGGAGCAGCAGAGATGAGTTCCGTGTTCTTTCATTTTGCGGATCCTGCGGGCCAGCTCCTCGATCTCTTTATCTGTAAATTTCATACCACTCAGTCCGATACAATGTCTGGATAAATGATAATCATTTACGAAATCATTGTCCTGATATAATTTGTCTTCATCTACCCATTTGTATTTATCAATATCGGCAGTGGAACGACATGACTGGGCACAGTAGGCACAATCCTGGAACAGTTACCGCTGCGGGCATTGGTAAGGATGTGGATGCTTACCCGGTTTCCCTTATATTTGTAACGTAAACTGCTGGCACGGTCAATCAGTGCCTCAAGTTCTTCGTCCGGAGTATCTAAAATTGCAATGGCTTCATCTCTGGAAAGCGATGGAGCTTCTTTTTCGCATGATGCAGTGTTCATGTCAATACCTTCCTTTTGAGTTTTTTTGTACGGGTATCACTTTATCACAGAGAAATATCGAATGTCAACTACAAATATAAAATGAGTTTACAATTAAAAAACTGTAGTATTAAGGTAATGCTTAGGATCATCAAAGCAGGTAATTTCCTTGATTCGGTTAAAATAATTCTCAATTCAATATCATATCTTTATAAAATCTTAATACGGAAGCAGAGACTTTTATACTATCTTTGAAAGTAGTTATATATAATAAAATGCATTACGAGGATAGCACTGTTAAAAGTATTGATAAGGAGTTCTGATCATTTATGCCGGAAAAATCATATAAGAAAAAACATATGACATCTTTTCAGCTGATTATCATGGGGTTTGCAGGAGTGATCCTTTTGGGAACCGTTCTGCTGATGCTTCCATTTTCTTCTGCGGAGAAAGTGATCACACCATTTCATGAGGCACTTTTTACAGCCACTTCGGCGGTATGTGTTACAGGTCTTGTGGTAAAGGACACTGGAAGCTACTGGTCCCTGGCAGGCCAGACGATCATTCTTGCACTCATACAAACAGGTGGGCTTGGAGTAGTGACTGTGGCTGCGTCTGTTTCCATTCTTTCCGGAAAGAAAATATCCCTCATGCAAAGAAGCACCATGCAGGATGCAATTTCAGCTCCAAAAGTCGGAGGAATCGTCAGACTAACAAGGTTTATTTTGAGGGGAACATTTTTGATCGAAGCTGCAGGGACGGTGTTGCTGCTGCCGGTTTTTATGGGAGATTATGGAAAAAAGGGAATCTGGATGTCAGTTTTTCATTCAATCTCTGCTTTTTGTAATGCCGGCTTTGATATTCTGGGGACAGATTCCAGTATGTTTCCATCGCTGACTGGGTATTCCGGAAATATACTTATAAATCTGGTAATTATGCTGTTGATCATTACAGGAGGAATCGGTTTTCTCACATGGATGATATTTATACAAATAAACTGAACTTTAAACGCTACCGCATGCAAAGCAAGATCATTCTCATGACTACCGCATGTCTGATCTTATTTCCGGCAGTCTTTTTCTATATTTGTGATCTGACAAAATTACCCATGGGAAAACGCCTGTTAGCAGCAACGTTTCAATCGGTAACGACAAGAACTGCCGGATTTAATACTATAAACATTTCAGAGATGAGTGAGGCATCAAAAGCAGTTATGATATTGTTAATGCTAATTGGTGGTTCACCGGGATCTACAGCAGGTGGAATGAAAACAACAACTTTTTCAGTACTTATTTTAAATGCAATTGCGACATTTCGAAGTCAGGAAAATGCAGGAGCTTTTGGGCGAAGACTTGAATATCATGTGATAAAAAATGCAGCGACAATAGCCATGTTATATTTTGCCTTGTTCTTTGGCGGCGGAATAGCGATCAGTGTGTACGAAGGCCTTCCGCTTTTAGATTGTCTGTACGAAGCTGCTTCAGCTGTTGGTACGGTAGGTCTGACTCTGGGAATTACACCGGAACTTCATGTTTTTTCACAAGTCGTGCTGATCATACTGATGTATCTGGGACGTGTAGGTGGTCTGACCCTGATCTATGCGGTATTTTCCGGAAGAAATAAGGGAAATGCAAAGCTCCCTCTGGAAAAAATCACAGTTGGATAAGAAGGAGAAAAATAATATTATGAAAAATGTATTGCTTATTGGACTTGGAAGGTTTGGAAGACATATTGCCATGCAGCTCAATCAGCTGGGACATGAAGTTATGGCAGTTGACTGGAAGGAAGAAAGAGTGGACAAAGTACTGTCATTTGTGACGAATGCTCAGATTGGTGACAGCACCAATGCTGAATTTTTACAGTCCCTTGGAATTGGAAACTATGACATTTGTTTTGTGACCATTGGAGAGAGCTTTCAAAATTCTCTTGAAACAACATCCCTTCTAAAAGAACTGGGTGCAAAATTGGTGATATCCAGAGCTGAACGTGATGTTCAGGAAAAATTTCTTTTACGCAATGGTGCCGATAAGGTAGTTTATCCGGAAAAGCAGGTGGCAAAATGGGCCTCCTTCCGTTATACAGATGATCATATACTGGATTATATGGAGGTGGATGCTTCCCATGCAATTTTTGAAGTGGAAGTGCCGGAAGAATGGGTTGGAAAAACAGTGGGTGGACTTGACATCAGAAAACGCTACAATATTAATATTCTGGCAGTAAAAAATGAAGAGGAATTCAGTATTGCAATTTCACCGGAAACATATTTTGCAGAAAACGATAAATTACTGGTATTAGGAGAATACAGAGCTCTTCAGAAGTGCTTCCGCATATAGCTCATTGCCATGAAGAAAAAATTTTGACCACAGAACAGCTGCGTGATATAATTCCAGAAAACAGCAGTAGAAGGAGAATGACAGAATGAGCTTGAAAATGGAGGATACAGTAAAAAAAAAGAACCTATCCGAAACGGCCATTTGCATGGTATGTGGAAAAACCGTCTGCAAAAGATTACTTGCTGACGGTTTTTATATTTGCAGTATGCACTTTGATCGGCCTGCTGTTTCAGAAACTGGATCTTACAGATACAAATATTGTAACGATATACATTTTGGGCGTATTGATCACTTCGATCGTGACAGATGGTTATCTTTGCAGTGTAGCCGGCTCCTTTTTAAGTGTATTCTTATTTTGCTTTTTCCTGATGGAGCCAAGGATGTCTTTTGAGACATATGCGGTGGGATATCCGGTGACATTTTTCATAATGCTTATTTCGTCCGTACTTACAGGAACCCTTGCGGCAAAGCTAAAAATGCATGCAAAGCTGTCTTCACAGATTGCCTTTCGCACACAGGTTCTGTTTGATACGGATCGTCTGCTGCAAAAGGCAAAAAGTGAGACAGAAATCCTCGGAGTTACCTGTACACAGCTGATACGCCTGTTAAACCGCAGCATCACGGCATATGTTGTGGAAAATGGAACTTTATCAGAAGGAAAGCTTTTTCCGGGGAAAAAGAGAGCACAGAGGATTTTCTGACACAGGAAGAACAACAGGCGGCCAGATGGACTTATGAAAACAGACAGCGTGCAGGCGCATCCACACAGTATTTCTCACAGGCAAAATGCTTATATCTGGCAATTCGAAGCGGGAATAATGTTTATGGCGTAATCGGGATCCCGATGCAAAAAGAAACACTGGACTCTTATGAATACAGCATCCTGCTGTCTGTAATAAATGAATGTGCACTTGCAATGGAGAATGTACAAAATGCCATAGAAAAAGAAAAAAATGCGGTTTTAGCAAAAAATGAGCAGCTGCGTGGCGATCTTCTTCGGGCGATCTCCCATGACCTGCGTACTCCGCTTTGTTCTATTTCCGGAAATGCAGATATGCTTCTCAGTAACAGTGACCGTCTGGATGAAGCTACAAGGTATCAGATCTACACGGACATTCATGAGGATTCAGAGTGGCTGATCGGAGTTGTGGAAAATCTGCTTTCCATTACCAGGCTCAATGATGGAAGATTGAAGTTTAAATTTACGGATCAGCTTTTGGATGAGGTAATAGCAGAGTCACTCCGACATATCGGCCGGAAGCATGATGCGTATAAGATCGTGGCGGACTGTGAAGAACTTGTTCTTACACGTATGGACGTGCATCTTATTATACAGGTTCTGGTAAATTTGATCGATAATGCGATAAAATATACGCCGTCAGGCTCTGTCATCAGCATTCGGGGGTTCAAAAAAGCCGGGAAAGCACAGGTAAGCGTGGAAGATAACGGCCCCGGGATCCCGGATGAAATGAAGCCACATATTTTTGAGATGTTTTATACAGGGAAAACAACCGTTGCAGACAGCCAACGGAGTCTGGGGCTTGGCCTGGCACTTTGCCGCTCTATCATAGAAGCTCACGATGGAACACTGGTTCTTTCAGATCATGCTCCGCATGGATGTAATTTTACTTTTACTTTACCATTAAGCGAGGTGACATTAAATGAATAAGACATTAATTCTGGTGGTTGAGGATGACAGACCCATACGGAACCTGATCGTTACCACATTAAAAACACATGACTATAAATATCTGGCTGCAGAAAATGGGGCTTCGGCCATTTTGGAGGCTTCATCACACAATCCGGATATCGTTCTTCTGGATCTGGGCCTTCCTGATATGGAAGGAGTAGAGGTAATAAAGAAAATCCGTACCTGGTCGAATATGCCTATCATCGTGATCAGTGCCAGAAGTGAAGATATGGACAAAATAGAGGCACTGGATGCGGGTGCAGATGATTATATCACAAAACCATTTTCAGTAGAAGAATTACTTGCGCGTATCCGTGTCAGCCAAAGACGGCTTGCCATAACGCAGTCAGGAAAACAGCCGGAAACATCTGTTTTTGAAAATGGTGGATTAAAGATAGATTACACGGCAGGCTGCACATTCCTGAAGGACAGAGAACTGCATCTGACGCCCATTGAGTATAAGCTGCTCTGCCTTTTATCCCGTAATGTTGGAAAAGTATTGACACATACATATATTACTCAGCAGATCTGGGGACGCTGCTCGGAAAACGATGTTGCTTCTCTCAGGGTTTTTATGGCAACACTGCGGAAAAAACTGGAGCCTGAAAAAAACGGTGTACAATATATCCAGACGCACATAGGAATTGGATATCGCATGCTCAGAATCGAGAAACCTGAGCAGGAAACGAACTCTTCTTTATGAAGTCGGAAGGGCTGACGGAAACAGTGAGCATAAATTCTGTGCATCGCGAAGCGTGTTGCTGAGAACGGAGTGAACAGTAACTAGGGTTTACAGGGCAGATGCATGGAATAAAATTTTGTTTGACTTTTTGAAAAAGAGGCAATATAATTACAGGGAACGAGTGGCAAGTAAGCGTAAATCCAGTTTACCGGCTACTCGTTTTCATTTTACAAAAATGAATATCGTCATGAAAAAAGTGTGTAGCGTGTCAGCGTAAGTCCAGCTATATGACAGGGTGCGCACTTTTTTTGTGCCAAAAAGAAAGGAGGTGACATGCTCCCACCACTTAAATCTTACGATTTTGAAGTGGGGGCTTCCTGCTCAATTGCCCTTTAGGGCAAAGCTAAAACAGGCTATCCCCGCGTGTCCTGCGGTTTTGTTTTTTATGTTTATCCGGTTACGGATTTTTTTCTTGTGCCGTCAGGCACATTCTTTATAGATCCTTTTTCCTTCTTCCCGGATGTTGACTGCTGCATTCACATCCCGTCCATCCTGTTTCCACATTCACAGACATACATTCTATCCGACAATGCTAGTTCCTTTTTCTTATGTCCGCATACACTGCAGATCTTGCTGGATGCAAAATAACGGTCTACTTTTATAAGATGTTTTCCGCGCTCTTCCAGCTTGTATCCAAGCATGGACAGAAACTGCCCGTACCCGTTATCCTGCACGCCTTTCCCAAGATGCAGGCCTCCGGACATTCCCTTCAGGTTCAGATCTTCCACGCATACTGCATCATATCTTTCAGCAAGCTCCCTGCTGAGCTTATGCTGGAAATCTTTTCTCTGGTTCTTTATCTTTTCATGACATAAAGCTACCCGTTTCTTCTGTTTCTGATAGTTCCGGCTTCCTTTTTCACAGTGGGAGAGCTTTCTCTGTTCCCTTGCAAGTTTTTTCTCTGCTTTTCTGTAAAACATAGGATACCCAGCTCTTTCTCCTGTAGAAAATACACACATTCCCTGCATGGCAAAATCGATCCCAAGAAATCTCTCTGCCGGTCTTTTTTCCACGGTTTGGTTCTCACAGCAGAACAAAAGACTTGCAAAATATTTCCCGGATGGCTCACGGCTCACAGTTACGGATCTCAGCTTCCAGTCTGACGGAATCTGCCGGTGGAGTTTTATCTTTATGGCAGCCATCTTCGGAAGCTTCAGATGGCTATCCTGCAAAAGGATATTCCCGTTTACTGCATTGGTCGTATACGAATTTCTTGTATGCTTCTTTGATTTATAACGTGGAAATCCGTAGGATGGTTCCCGGAAGAACTTCCGGAACGCACTTTCCAGATGCAGCTGCACATTCGCCAGGCAAGGGAGTCTACCTCCTTCAGCCAGGGATATTCCTTCTTATATCCGGCCGGTGTGTTCCGGAGCATCTTTTTTTCTTTCTGGTAATAGCTGATCTTGTCTGCGAGCATCTGGTTATAGATAAAGCGGCTACAGCCGATTGTTTTCTCTATCTGGACTTTCTGCTCTTTATTTGGATAGATCCTTATTTTTACGGCGCGGTTCATTCTTCTCACCTTCTGTATTTTATAACCATCACCAGGTGATAGTATAGTAGAAATACTGAATGGGAATTATTGTCTAATTCCATTATATTTATCATTCATTTTCTTTTATCGACTGATATGTATTTATGAACTAATTGTTCTTTTTTAGTATACTACATCAGGGGATGGAGAACAAGTGTTTCTTTTGTACTATAGGGATTTTTTGAGCAGATATGCCAGATGTGCAATTCATCTCACCACCTGAAGAGGTGGGAGAATTCTTGCTACATTTGTTAAAACAAAATGGCGGAAAGCAACAAGATGAAGGATATGCCGGTAAATAAGCTGATGATCCAGATGGGAATCCCGATGATCCTATCTATGGCATTGCAGGCAGTCTATAACATTGTAGACAGTGCATTTGTGGGAAATATGAAAGCAGGCAGTGAGACAGCACTAAATGCTTTGACACTGGTATTTCCAGTGCAGATGCTTATGGTGGCAGTGGGGATTGGAACCGGTGTAGGAACCAATGCACTTCTTGCAAGGACACTTGGACAGGGAGACAGTAAAAAAGCTGCAAAGGTAAATTAAGCGTGAAAATGGGTCTGCCCAGCAGCGTTTTTTTTCTTTTCTGCCGCTGGGCAGATGTTTTTTCTTTAGATACATGATAAGAGGAATTTTTGAAGATTCCATAAAGATTTGAAAATGGACGGACATAAAAGACGTCCATTACACTATCGGAAAATCAGCAAGGAAGTTTCAATAGTAACCTTTGCGCCGCCGGTTTCTTTTTG
>ENA-OQLB01000244-OQLB01000244.1-human-gut-metagenome-genome-assembly--contig:-NODE-244-length-32219-cov-4.493893_pt1 | contig 32219 bp, 42 predicted proteins | sample MGYA00242656_ERZ504813 | MGnify/ENA primary metagenome ERZ504813 (study PRJEB26092, sample SAMD00036388) | human gut metagenome | host: Homo sapiens | study: EMG produced TPA metagenomics assembly of... | reverse complement strand
CACTGGTAAAAGTTGACAAGAAAGAATATGAAATGACCGGTAACAATCAATTGCAGGACGATGTAGAGAATGCACGCTTTGCATGGCGCCCCTTGGAGGTAAGTAACCGTCTGCAAGACCAAACTTCACAATTCCAGTTATTCCTTCCGTCGCCTTCTTTCACTCCGGAGTTTCTTACGGAATTTTTAGTGAATTATCACAAGCATGCCATACACATATTGGGTAATTACTCTGCACAAGGCAATCACCTGTTGTTTGAAGCGCAACGCATGATTTATGCCGGTGCGTTCTTTCCGGAGTTCAAAGAAGCGGCAGCTTGGAGAAAAAGCGGCATAGACATCATGAATCGTGAGATTAATGTACAAGTATACAATGACGGCGGCCAGTTTGAGCTTGACCCTCACTATCACCTCGCCGCTATCAACATCTTCTGCAAGGCATTGAATATAGCAGATTTGAACGGATTCCGTGATGAATTCCCTCAATCCTACCTTGATACAATCGAGAAGATGATTGTATTCTATGCAAATGTGTCTTTCCCCGATTACACAAATCCATGCTTCAGCGACGCAAAGCTGACTTCTAAATCCGCGATGCTGAAAGACTACCGTAATTGGAGCAAAATGTTTCCGAAAAACCAGTTCATCAAGTATCTGGCTACTGACGGCAAAGAAGGTGCATTGCCCGATTACCTTTCTAAAGGTTTCTTGAAATCCGGTTTCTTCGTATTCCGTAACTCTTGGGGCATGGATGCGACACAAATGGTCGTAAAAGCCGGTCCGAAAGCTTTCTGGCATTGTCAACCGGACAACGGAACTTTCGAACTTTGGTTCAACGGCAAGAACTTATTCCCGGACTCCGGCTCCTATGTATATGCCGGCGAAGGAGAAGTTATGGAACAACGTAACTGGCATCGCCAAACCTGCGTACATAACACTGTAACTCTGAATGACAAAAATTTGGATCAGACTGAGTCTGTAACCAAATTATGGAAACCGGAAGGTAATGTACAAATACTGGTTACTGAAAATCCCAGCTACAAAAATCTGAAACACCGTCGGTCCGTATTCTTTGTAGACAATAGCTACTTCGTAATCGTAGACGAATGGTGGGAAGCCAGAAGGGCACTGTCAATCTGCATTATCAGATGCCGAAAGGCGAAATTGCCAATAGCCGCGAAGACATGACGTTCGTCACTCAGTTTGAAGAAGGAAGCAACATGAAATTGCAATGCTTCGGTCCGGAAGGCATGACAATGAAGAAAGAGCCGGGCTGGTGTTCAACTGCCTACCGTAAACGGTACAAACGCATGAACGTTTCATTCAATGTAAAAAAAGATGGTGAAGATGCCGTACGTTACATTACCGTCATCTGTCCGATAAAAAACAGTGCAGATGCCCCCGAATTATCTGCCAAATTCAAAAATAAAACTTTCAACGAAAACGGATTGGAAGTCGAAGTGAAAGTCAATGGCAAGAAACAGTCTTTAAATTATAAATTATAATATACGAAGATTATGACGAGAGTGTGCTAAAGCAGTTATACATACTTCATTTTAGCACACTTTCCTCATTCTTCACAAAAAGCGTATCAATCTAGTTATGAAAAACAATCTCTCTAACCTCCTTCTCCCGTTAGCGACATTGAGTCTGGCTTCTTGTGCCAGTCAGAAAAAAGAAGAGCCCAAGCGTCCTAATATCATCTTTATGATGACGGACGATCACACCACGCAAGCCATGTCCTGCTACGGTGGCAGCCTCTTGCAAACTCCCAACATGGACCGTATAGCCAACGAAGGCATCCGCATGGACAACTGTTATGCCGTCAACGCTCTTTCCGGTCCTTCACGTGCATGTATCCTTACCGGCAAGTTCAGCCATGAAAACGGCTTTACGGATAATGCAAGCACATTCAATGGCGATCAACAGACCTTCCCAAAATTGCTCCAACAAGCCGGCTACCAAACAGCCATAATTGGTAAATGGCACCTCATCAGTGAACCGCAAGGTTTCGATCACTGGAGTATTCTCAGCGGTCAGCATGAGCAAGGAGACTACTATGATCCTGATTTTTGGGAGGATGGCAAGCATATCGTAGAGAAAGGCTACGCTACGGACATCATAACAGACAAGGCTATCAAATTTCTGGAAAACAGAGATAAAAACAAACCATTCTGCATGATGTACCATCAGAAAGCTCCGCACCGCAACTGGATGCCGGCTCCACGCCATTTGGGCATATTCAACAACACCACATTCCCGGAACCAGCCAATTTATTCGACGATTACGAAGGACGCGGAAAAGCTGCCCGCGAACAAGATATGTCTATTGAGCACACCCTGACCAATGACTGGGACTTAAAACTACTGACTCGCGAAGAGATGCTGAAAGATACAACCAACAGGCTTTACAGCGTGTACAAACGTATGCCTGCCGACGTACAGGACAAATGGGATTCAGTGTATGCTCAACGCATTACCGAATACCGCAAAGGCAACTTGAAAGGAAAATCATTGATCAGCTGGAAATACCAGCAGTATATGCGCGACTATCTGGCCACTGTGTTATCCGTAGACGAAAACATCGGCCGTTTGCTGAATTATCTTGAAGAGATTGGTGAACTGGACAATACAATCATTGTCTACACCTCCGACCAAGGTTTCTTCCTCGGCGAACATGGCTGGTTCGACAAGCGATTTATGTATGAAGAATGTCAGCGCATGCCGCTCATCATCCGTTATCCCCAAGCCATTAAAGCGGCAGTACAAGTAATGCAATCTGTATGAACGTAGACTTTGCCCCTACTTTCCTCGACTTTGCCGGAGTAGAGATCCCGTCGGATATCCAGGAGCTTCCATGAAGCCTATATTGGAAAACGAAGGCAAGACTCCCGCCGATTGGCGCAAGGCCGCTTACTATCATTATTATGAATACCCCGCAGAGCATTCGGTAAAACGCCACTATGGTATTCGCACCCAGAACTTCAACTGATTCATTTCTATAATGACATTGATGAATGGGAAATGTATGACATGAAAGCTGACCCGCGTGAAATGAACAACGTATTCGGTAAGCCGGAATATGCCGAGAAGCAGAAAGAACTAATGCAATTATTACGAGAAACTCAAAAACAATATAAAGATGACGATCCTGACGAAAAAATAAACGTACTTTTCAAAGGTGACAGAAGATTGATGAAAAACAGATGACAATTATTTAAGCATATTCATATATTAACATATTAACTATTATACCATGGATAGAAGAAGTTTTCTAAAGAACACCGGCTGGTCTTTTCTTGGATTGGCAGCTTCAGGAAGCCTGCTCGGTTCTTGTGTAGCAGGAAGCAAAGAAGCAAAAAAAATTATGCCGTCAGCAAGCAATCTCAAGATGTTCTGGGGTGACTTGCACAACCACTGCAACATCACCTACGGACATGGCGACATGCGCGATGCTTTTGAAGCCGCCAAAGGCCAACTTGACTTTGTCAGTGTAACTCCCCATGCTATGTGGCCGGATATTCCGGGCGCAAACGATCCACGCCTGAAATGGGTGATCGACTACCATACAGGAGCTTTTAAACGATTGCGCGAAGGTGGTTACGAGAAATACGTAAAAATGACCAACGAATACAACAAGGAAGGTGAGTTCCTCACTTTTGTTGGATATGAAGCTCATAGCATGGAGCATGGCGATCACGTGGCATTGAACTATGACTTGGATGCCCCGCTTGTGGAATGTACTTCTATCGAAGACTGGAAAGCAAAAGCCAAAGGACATAAAGTATTCGTTACTCCGCATCATATGGGATATCAGGGCGGCTATCGCGGCTACAACTGGAAATGTTTCACAGAAGGAGACATTACCCCGTTCGTAGAAATGTATTCCCGCCATGGTCTGGCTGAAAGCGATCAGGGCGATTATCCGTATTTGCATGATATGGGGCCTCGCCAGTGGGAAGGTACTATACAATATGGTTTGGAGCAAGGTCACAAATTCGGTATCATGGCTTCCACCGACCAACACTCCGGTTATCCGGGTAGCTACGGTGATGGACGCATCGGTGTTCTGGCGCCGTCACTGACTCGTGATGCCATTTGGGAAGCCATGCGCACCCGCCATGTATGCGCTGCTACCGGTGACAAAATATCAATAGACTTCCGTCTCAACGATGCCTTCATGGGTGATGTTGTCCGCGGCAACAGTCGCCGTATCTACTTGAATATAACCGGTGAAAGTTGTATTGACTACGTAGACATCGTTAAAAACGGCCAGATATTGGCGCGCATGAACGGTCCGTTGACCCCTGTTGCACCGGAAGGCGATACAATCCGTTGCAAGGTAAAAGTAGACTTCGGCTGGAATCGTGAAGAGAAATATGTACATTGGCAGGGTAAGCTGTCTGTAAACAAAGGACGCATCGTAAGTGTCACTCCTTGTTTCCGCGGTGCGGCTTTCACTTCTCCTCAGGAGGGTGAACACGAATTCAAGACACACGTCAATCGTATCCTCTCCGCCGGTGAAAAAGAGACAGAGCTGGATTTGTACAGCAGCAAGAACCCTAACACTACTACTCCGGCTATGCAAGCTGTAATTTTGGATTTGGAAATGCCGAAGGACGGAATACTTACAGCCGACTTCAACGGTAAGAAGTTCGAGCACTCATTGGGTGAACTTCTTGAAGGTTCCCGTTCCCACTTCATGATTGGCTGGTTGAGTGAAGCTATCCTATTCAACCGCGCTATGCCTGAAAGCTGTTTCACCGTAGAGCATTATATGGAAGACAAAGAACCTCAACGTGATACAGACTATTATTATGTACGTGTGCGTCAGCGTGACGGACAATGGGCGTGGAGCTCTCCGATTTGGGCTGAAAGAGTGTAAAAACTGTGATAAGGATAAGTGGTGAGTGATTTGTTTGTACTTGCATACCGTAAGGATAATATAAACAAGTCACTCATAACTCTTAACTTATAACTAAAACAGAATATAATGACGAAAAAATACGCTATAGGAATTGACCTTGGCGGTACTTCTGTGAAATACGCCTTATTGACAATGAAGGCGTATTTCATTTTCAGGGGAAGTTGCCGTCAAAAGCCGATATATCCGCAGAAGCGGTAATCGGCCAATTAGTGACTGCCTGTAAAGAGACAATGGCCTCAGCCCAACAACTTGGAGTGACAATAGAAGGCATAGGCATAGGCACTCCCGGTATTGTGGACGAAACCAACCGCATTGTATTGGGAGGAGCTGAGAATATCAAAGGTTGGGAGAATCTGAATCTTGCCGACCGTATCGAAGCGGAAACCCACCTGCCTGTGCAAATGGGTAATGACGCCAACCTAATGGGATTAGGAGAAACGATGTACGGCGCCGGACAAGGTGCAAGGAATGTAGTATTTCTGACCGTAGGGACAGGCATCGGCGGTGCAGTAGTTATCGACGGCAAACTGTTCAACGGTTTCGCCAACCGCGGAACTGAATTGGGACATGTACCCTCATTGCCAACGGTGAACCTTGTGCATGCGGTTCCATAGGTTGTCTGGAGCACTACGCATCAACTTCTGCATTGGTACGCCGTTTCAGCAAACGGGCTGCTGAAGCAGGCCGTTCATTTTCAGGTGAAGAAATCAACGGAGAGCTTATCGTACGCCTTTATAAAGAAGGAGACAAACTGGCAACAGAGTGTCTGGACGAGCATTGCGACTTTTTGGGACATGGCATAGCCGGATTCATCAATATATTCAGTCCGCAGCGCATCGTAATAGGCGGCGGTCTGTCTGAGGCCGGTGATTTCTATATTCAAAAAGTCAGCGAAAGAGCGCATCGTTACGTCATGGCCGATTGTGCTGTAAACACCCGGATCATGGCTGCATCATTAGGTAATAAAGCTGGAAGTATCGGCGCCGCGTCACTGGTCTTCTCATTAAACACAAAATAATATGAAAAAGAAATTAGGAATGTTGGCGCTAATCATGGCGTTTTGGTTTACCATATCATTTATTACGAATATCCTGGGACCTCTCATTCCGGACATTATTCACAACTTCAATCTGAGCGACTTGGCGATGGCAGGATTTATCCCGACATCATTCTTCATTGCCTATGCCATCATGTCTATTCCTGCCGGACTGATGATTGACCGCTTTGGCGAGAAACCGGTATTATTCCTGGGTTTCCTGATGCCATTCATAGGAACCACACTGTTTGCCTGCATACATACGTATCCAATTCTGCTTGCTTCTTCCTTCATTATCGGTTTAGGCATGGCCATGTTGCAAACGGTGTTGAACCCGCTTCAGCGTACAGTAGGCGGTGAAGAAAATTATGCTTTTATCGCCGAATTGGCGCAGTTCATGTTCGGTATCGCCTCCTTCCTGAGCCCGCTCGTGTACACTTATCTGATTCACGAACTCAATCCGGACATATACAAAGAAGGCAAGAATTTCTTCATCGACCTCTTAGCCGGCATGACGCCTGCTGATATGCCTTGGGTGTCTCTCTATTGGGTGTTCACTCTTCTTCTGCTGGTTATGCTGATTGCCGTAGGCTTTCCCGTTTCCCTAAAATCGAATTGAAAGAAGATGAGAAAAGCGGTTCTAAAGACTCCTACATGGCACTATTCAAGCAAAAATACGTATGGTTGTTTTTCCTCGGCATCTTCTGTTATGTAAGTACGGAACAGGGAACTTCAATCTTTATGAGCACATTCCTTGAGCAGTATCACGACGTAAACCCTCAAGTAGAAGGTGCACAGGCAGTAAGTTACTTTTGGGGATTAATGACGGCGGGGTGTTTGGTAGGCATGATATTGTTGAAGCTAATCGACAGTAAACGCCTTCTCCAAATATCAGGCGTATTAACCATCGTCTTATTGATAACCGCCCTTTTTGGAAACAAGGAAGCATCTATTATCGCTTTCCCCGCCATCGGTTTCAGCATTTCCATGATGTACTCCATCGTGTTCTCGCTGGCACTGAACTCAGCATCTCAACATCATGGTTCGTTCGCAGGTATTCTGTGTTCGGCTATTGTAGGCGGAGCCGGTGGCCCGATGATTATCAGTATGCTGGCAGATGCCACCTCCTTGCGCACCGGTATGCTGATTATACTTATATTTGTAGGTTATATCACTTTCATCGGTTTTTGGGCGCATCCGTTAATCAACAACAAGACAGTTTGCCTGAAAGAGCTTTTTAAGAAGAAAGAGTAGAAAGAAAGGGCGTAATGAATGGCTATTTACTATTCATTACGCCTCTTTTATTGTCCTTGCTATTTATGCAATATTACACTTTCGGATTTATTTCACCCACTCCTTGGCTCCTAGCTCTTTCAATTTAGCAGTAAACGCTTTCGCCTTTTCCATTGCAGCAGCTTCATCTTCGGGACTCGCATAAGCATGTTTATACCCTTTCACCACATTCCACTCGCCACGAGTAAAATCGGGGAATGCAACCGGAGCACAATTGTTATCCATAGAAAGCTCGCCCAATTCTGCCAGGCAACACCACTCCGCCAAATCATATACATCCATATCCAAAGGCAAGCCGTTTTGCAGGCAATAAACCAAACGGCTATCCATGATGAAGTCCATACCGCCATGACCGCCAACTTCCTTTGCCATATCACCGTATTTCTTCAATATAGGATGCTGGTACTTTGCAACAAGCGCTTCCATTTCCACTTCCGGCAAGAAACCATGTGGGTTCAAGTCGTCCACTTTAGGTTCTACGCCCGATGCAGTCAGTTGGTCGGCATCAAGTGCATAACCTCTACGGGATATTTATTGGCAAATCCTTTTGAACCGGTCAACTGATACAGGCGGTTATACGGTTGGGGAGTCATCACATTATGCTGTATCTCAATCACTTTGCCATTGGCAGTGCGAATCAGGGTGGTAGTATGATCACCGTTACGGAAATTGCCACAAGCGGAATCGGTTCTCGCCTCAACCAAAGATTTTCCCACTACCGACTTAGTGTCCATAGCGACTAAAGTCTGCATGCGGTCACCCCGGTGAATATCAAGAGCCTGTGCCACAGGGCCAAGGCCATGAGTGGCATACACGTCACCGCGATGCCTCATATTATAGTCCAAACGCCAGCCCAACTTGTCACTCTCGCCATTTTTCCAATAATGGTTCCAGAACGGGCTCAGGTTATGGATATAAGCGCCTTGTGCACGAATCACTTCACCGAATACCCCATGCTGCGCCATGTTCAGCGTATTCATCTCAAACCAGTCGTAGCAGCAATTTTCCAAAATCATACAGTGCTTACGGGTCTTCTCGCTCATGTTGATCAAATCCCAGCACTCTTTCAGGTTCATGGCAGAAGGAACCTCAATAGCCACATTCTTTCCATTCTCCATGGCGCACATGGCTACGGGGAAATGGTGCAACCAGTCTGTGGCGATATAAATCAAGTCTATATCATCGCGCTTGCACAATTCCTCATACCCCTTTTCGCCGGAATATACAGCAGCCTTAGGCATAGATGCCTGTTCGAGATATTTCTGACATTGCTCCGCACGCTCTTGTTCATAATCGCAAAGCGCCACAACTTGCGTGCCGGGGATATGGGTAAAACGCTCCACCGCTCCGGGTCCACGCATGCCCAACCCAACAAATCCCACACGTACCGCTTCCATTTTCGGCAGTGCCAATCCTATCACACTCTTCTGACCGGCAGGACGCTCGGGCGTTTCAACAACAATCGTTCCATTTTCCCATTGCCACCGGGTTCCCTTGTCGCTTGTCTGCACCGTAGATGTCTGTGACGAACATGCACACAATGCCATGCACATGCCAAATAATAATACTTTTAGGCCCTTCATGCTTCTTTATTTCTAAATTTATAATACGGAATCTTTTTATTTATGCGTTTCTACAATCTTGGTAGGCGCCATTTCCATATTCCGGCGGTCTACCTGACGGACAACGGCGGCTGCCAATTGCAAGAAAGCGCGTCCTGTCACCGTATTTTCATCCAAAGCTACGGGAGTACCCTTATCTCCACTCTCGCAGATGCTTTGCACAATAGGTATCTGTCCTAATAGAGGAACATCCATTTCCTCTGCCAGTTGCTTGGCACCTTCTTTTCCAAAAATATAATACTTATTCTCCGGAAGTTCGGCAGGTGTGAACCAAGCCATATTCTCTACCAGACCGAGAATGGGCACATTCACCTTATCATTTGTGAACATGTTGATACCTTTACGGGCATCTGCCAATGCCACCGCCTGCGGTGTGCTGACAACAATGGCCCCTGTCATGGCGAGCGTCTGCACTACGGTGAGATGAATATCACTAGTGCCGGGAGGAAGGTCTATCAGGAAATAGTCCAGCTCACCCCAGTCAGCATCGGCAATCAGTTGTTTCAGGGCATTGCTTGCCATACCGCCACGCCACAGAGTAGCCTGATCGGGGTCTACAAAGAAACCGATAGACAAGAGTTTGATGCCGTACTTTTCAATAGGGATAATCAAATCCCGCCCGCCGATATTCTCCGCATACGGCCGCGCATCCTCCACCTGGAACATCTTAGGCATGGAAGGTCCGAAGATATCGGCATCCAGCAAGCCTACTTTATAACCCAGCTTAGCCAAAGAGACCGCCAGATTAGCCGAAACGGTGGATTTACCTACACCGCCTTTGCCGGAAGACACTCCGATTATATTTTTCACCTGCGGTAACAGTTTGCCCACTTCCGGTCGTGCAGCCTGACGGCTTTCCGTAGTAATCGTCACTTCCACTTCCGGTGAGACATAAGTATGTATCGCTGTCTCGGCAGCCTTTACCATCGACTTCATGAAAGGATCGGTCGGCTTCTCGAAAATCAGCGAAAAGCTCACTTTCATCCCGTCAATACGCAAATTATCGGCAACCATTTCCGCCTCAACGAGGTTCTTTTTATTGCCAGGATAGCGCACCGTTGCCAGTGCATCCAGAATCAATTTAGGATAAAGAGTCATTTTATTTACTGTTTTTTTTACGATTTACTAATTACTATCTCACTTACAGCTCCTACTTGCTATTTACTGGTTTGAAGCCCGCTGCGCTTGCTGCGGTTGTAACTGCGGTACTCATCCAGCTCTATTTCCACATCGGGCTCCTGTAATTCCCCGCACTGCGGAAGCAAGAATTTGATGTACTTAATGGTCAGCCCGCGATCCAGCCACTGTTGTTCATAATAAGTACGGATACCCAAAATGTCGTCCACCCAACCGGAGTGATAGAGGTCGTCGGTGATAAACTCTACCGGCAGCCCGTTCTTCTCAACCATATATTTGGTATAGGTAAACATAAAGTTACTGTCAGTCTTTACATGAATTGTACCTCCGTCTTTCAGGACCTGCGGTAGCGCTCCATAAAGAAAGTGGACGTCAGTCGTTTGGTGGCCTTCTTCATCTGCGGATCGGAGAAAGTAAGCCATATCTCGCTCACCTCACCCGGCGCAAAGAAACGGTCTATGATTTCAATATTGGTGCGCAAGAAAGCGACATTCTTCATGCCCGCCTCCAAAGACTCGGTAGCCCCCGTCCACATGCGGGCGCCCTTTATATCCACACCGATGAAGTTCTTATCGGGAAACATACGTCCCAGCCCCACCGTATACTCTCCACGGCCACAACCCAGTTCCAATACAATCGGATTATCGTTCTTGAAAAACTGCTGATGCCAGTTTCCCTTCATGTCAAACGGAACATTATCCACCGCCGAATACGGATATTCAAAAACATGCGGATACCTCGCCATATCGGCAAACTTCTCTAATTTATTCTTTCCCATTCGTATGTTTTAAAGTATTTCTATCCGACCGGTATAATTATAAAAGGTCCGGTCGCCAAAGCATTGATGAAACAATGCATATTTATCGGTGCCCGTACAATGACACACACCCAGCCGTTGCGGCAAACGTTCTTCAAAGAAACGGGCAATCACTTCAAACTTCTCTTTTGCAGCATTACGGATATGGAATCCGCCCAATACCAGCTTCAGTGAGGCCTGCGGAAAATACTCTTGTACTGCGGATTATATTTGTAATTCCCCGATGCGAACAGGCGCTCAAAACAGACACCTCATCACCTTGCTTCAACACTAACGCCAATTCATCCGTAAAAGTGTCAGCCTGCTTTCTTCCTTCCACCAATGTGAAGAAATGTTCAAAATGCGTGTCCTCCTCATCGGCAATGGGCCACTGCGGAAAGACAAATACGCCGGGACACAGCCCTGTGACTTCTTCCACAAAGCGGAAACGGGTTCTATCCAAAGCATCCGGACGCATCACCCCGTTTTCACGCTCTTCTTTGAACTTCGGAAAGAAGAGCTCTTTCTTGCAGATCACCTTCGCCTTGTGGTTCATTGCAAGAAAGTGATGCAAGCCGCCCGTATGGTCGCGATGTCCATGCGACAGTACCAGAAAGTCCACATCACCCAAGTCAATCCCAAGTGCTCCGGCATTCCGTATAAAAAGGTCGGAGGCCCCGGTGTCGAACAGCAGACGATGCTCACCCGTATCAACAAGCAGGGAAAGCCCATGCTCTCCCTGTAATCCCTTGCCGTAAACCGAATTTTCAACAAGGGTTGTAATCTTTATACTCATGCGTCATTCTACGATCGTTACCCAACCATGCGTATCGGGCTCGTCACCGTATTGAATGCCACGCAACTTATTGTATAACTTCGTGCAGACAGGGCCCGGCTTACCGTCTTTGGCAATTACATACGACTTACCGTTCTCTACATCGTCGATGCGTTCAATCGGACTGATAACGGCAGCCGTACCGCAAGCCCCCGCTTCCTCGAAAGTCAGCAGTTCTTCTTCCGGCACCGGACGGCGCTCTACCTTCATACCCATATCTTCGGCCAATTGCATCAGGCTCTTGTTCGTAATGGACGGAAGGATGGAAGTGGACTTCGGAGTGATGTAAGTATTGTCTTTAATACCGAAGAAATTGGCAGCACCGCACTCGTCGATGTATTTCTTTTCTTTGGCATCCAGATAGAACTCGCAGGCATAGCCCAAGTCGTGCGCTTTCTTATTTGCACGCAGACTGGCGGCATAATTACCACCTACCTTATAGATACCTGTGCCCAAAGGCGCGGCGCGGTCGAACTCGCGGATAATAACGTACGGATTGGTTGAGAATCCTCCCTTGAAGTAAGGACCTACCGGCGTTACGAATACAACAAACAAGTATTCTTTGGCCGGGTGTACCCCAACCTGCGCCCCGGTACCTATCAGCAAGGGACGGATATAGAGGGAAGCTCCCGATTCGTAAGGCGGAATAAAACGTTCATTCAGCTTCACCACCTTAAGGATAGCCTCTTTAAAACGTTCCGTCGGCAACTCCGGCATCAGGATGCCGCGACAGGTGGACTGCAAGCGAGCCGCATTCTCCTCCAGACGGAAAATACGAACCTTACCGTCCTTGCCACGAAACGCCTTCAATCCCTCAAAAGCTTCCTGACCATAGTGCAGACAAGTGGCAGCCATGTGCATAGGAATGGTCTCCTCGCTGCATACTTCCAATGCGCCCCACTGTTCATTACGATAGTAAATTCTCACATTGTAATCTGTCTTCATATAGCCGAACGGCAGATTAGCCCAATCCAGTTCTTTCATATCTCTTAAAATATTAGTTGCTATTATGTACAATCAGCAACAAAAATAGTTTTTATTCTTCACATTCCCGCTTCTCTGCCAGTAATTTTTCAATTTCCTTATCAGCTTTAGTCAGTTTGTCGCTGCAAAACGCTATTATTTCATTGGCTTCCTTGATTTTTTCGGCAAGCATGTCTATTTCCAACTCATTATTGTCTATCTGGCCGACAATCTTCTCCAGACGTTCCATTGCTTGGGAATAAGTTTCCTTTTTCTTGGGTGTAGGCATAGGGCTATGTATTTTTATTAGTTACTGTTGAAATGAGCTCCCCCTGATACAAACGGGTAGTGATTTCATCTCCCTCGTTCAGAGAGGAAACGTTCTTTACAATCCTCCCGTTCTTCAGCGTTATGCTGTAACCGCGGGCCAGCTGCTTCTCCGGCAACACATCCGTCAAGCGTTGCTGAAGCAGTTCGAGCCGGTGATGATGACGGGACAAGGAAGACGTTGCCGCCTGCACAATGTCCTTGCTGACTGTGAGCAAAGCGAACTTCGCATCCGATATATACCTGTAAGCGGCCGAGGGGATACGTTCCTGTACGACACCAACTTCCGGTGCTCCTGTGCCAACAACTCCCGGATACCTCCGTATAAGCGTCCGGCAAGCATCTCCAATTCTTCGGCAGCATCATTCATGCAGCTATCAGGAATTCCGCGGCGGCAGTAGGAGTCTTGACGCGGGTATGGGCCACAGAATCAAGCACCGTATCATCGCGTTCATGCCCGATACCCGTTATAACAGGCAAAGGAAACTGCGCACAGGCAGCCGCAAGCAGATAAGTGTCAAACCCTGAAAGGTCGGAAGTCGCCCCGCCGCCCCGGATAATGACCACTACATCAAAACTCTCCAAACGTGAATTTATCTTGTCTAAAGCCGCCAAAACGGACTCCTCCACACGATCGCCCTGCATCAATGCCGGAAAAAGCTCCGTATAGAAGTAGAAACCTCCCGGATTGTTCTTCAACTGGTGGCAGAAGTCCCCATACCCGGCAGCCGTTGAAGAAGAAATAACGGCAACGCGTTGTGGCAGGCGGGGAATGTCGAGTTCCTTATTGAGCAGAAGCACCCCTTCTTCTTCCAGTTGCTTCAGAATCTCCTTACGACGGCGGGCCATGTCGCCCAACGTATAGGTAGGATCGATGTCCTGCACCGTAAGGCTATATCCATAGAGTTCGTGAAAGCTGACTGTGACCTGCACCAGCACTTTGATGCCCGACACAAATGCCTGTCCGGTAGCTTCCTCAAAATAGGGTTTCAACAAACGGAACACATTCGACCAGATTGTCCCTCTTGCTTTAGCTATCAGGCTGTTGCTGCGGGCGTCTTTCTGCACAAATTCCAAGTAGCAGTGCCCCGTACTGTTGGTGCGCACATCACTTAGCTCCGCCTGTATCCAATAAGTGTCGGGCAGGCACTGCTCCAAGCTGCGACGCACCAGGACATTCAAGTCATATAGCGACAATGCACCCATTTCCTTCATTCAGCTTAAAGGCCTTGGTTACCCGCCTTTTTTTTTATAATCAGTATATGCTTTCCACATATCGGGCACGCCATAACCATAGATATTATCCGGATATCCGGCACGATCACCGGAAGCGCGGACTAATTCGAGCAGCTCTTTCGCTGTCAGTCCGGGGCACGCCTGCCATAAGCAAGCCACCATGCCACACATGACCGGCGAAGAAAAAGAAGTCCCGTTGGCCTTGCCCTGGTTTCCGTCCGTACGAATCACGTCCGCTCCTTCGCCTACGGCTACTACATCCGGCTTAATCCGGTTATCGGCCGTATTGCCGATGGAAGAGAACGGAGCCAGCAACGCCTGCTTGTTCACAGCTCCCACCGTCAGCACATTCTCGGCATCTCCCGGCGGGTTATTTTCTTCCAGGAACCCATTCCCGAATTACCGGCACTGCACACCAGCACCATACCCTTATCGGCTATACGCGATGCCTGACGGGACATCAGGGAGTAATGTCCGTCCAAATCGCGATATCTGTAATTCTTCGATTTGTCATCGAAAGAGTAGTATCCCAACGAAGTATTAAGCACATCCACCCCCACACTGTCGGCAAACTCTACGGCAGCAGCCCAATAGTCCTGCTCCACCAGATGTTCGGAAACCTCATCCTCACTGCGAAGCAACCAGAAAGAGGCTTCGGGTGCAGTTCCCGTCATAATGCCCGGCCGGTTCATTCCGATGCAGGAAAGCACACTCAGTCCATGACTGCTCCCGGCAAACAAATCCGCCTGAGGGTCGACAAAGTCCTTTGTCCCCAATACACGAATATTCTGCATCGCTGTTATCTTATCCAGATTATGGAATCCGGCATCAATAACGGCAATGGTCATTCCCTGCCCCTTGAATCCGGCATCGTGCAGTTTGTCCCCGTTGCTCAGTTGGATCTGAGTAATGGCAGGGCCATAAATGCTGTCGGTATATATCTTAGGTGCATTAATTACGGAATCGCGCATGCCCGCTACTATCTCTCCATCCATTTCAGGGGCAGTCCACACTTTCTCCGTAGCGCGTACAAAGGGCAACGCGGCAATACGGCCTATCAAGGCGGAGTCGTTGCAGGAGACCGTAACAAAGTTCTCCCATTTTCCGGTGACAACAACGTTCACTCCCTGCCTGCGTATCTCATCAATATATTTACGACAGACCGGAAGGTCGGTAGAATCGACCGCCAGATTCTGCTTCCGACGCCTGTCAATGGCTTTCTGTGAAAGGAACTGTTCCGGATGTTCCAGCGAATAAATGGTGGCAGCCTTGTCCCTCAACTTATACGATACTTCAGCGTATCCTGTGGCTGTGCCGATGCACCTGCCGCAAGCAGTGCTAAAGCCGAAAGAATAATAAATCTTTTCCCCATTGGTCTCTCTTAATTTTCAATTATCCAAATACATACCGATTCCACGTTGCGAGGCAATGAACGAACCGCCTACCACCCTCTTTCCGACGTAGAACACAGCAGACTGTCCGGGAGCAATGGCAGACGCTTCCGTCTGAAAGTGCACCAGCAGCCGCCCGTCCTCCAAACGTTTCACCGAACAGGCAATGGGCCTGCTGCGATAACGGATGCGGACCGTCAGCTCCTCATTTCCGAATACCTCCGCCTCGTCGATCAGGTTGTCTTGCTCCGCCAACATATATTCCGTCTTGAGCTGTTCGGCATCGCCCAGCATCACCGTATTCTTCTGCGGATTGATTTTCAACACATAAGCCGGCTTGCCCAATGCTATCTCCAGCCCCTTCCGCTGGCCGACGGTGTAGTAAGGAAAACCTTTATGCTCTCCCAGCTTCACTCCTTCCGAATTCACAAACCAGCCCGGACCGACTTCCTTGTCTATTTCAGGAGAATATTCGCGCAGAAAGTCCCGGTAATCCCCTTTTATGAAACACACTTCCATACTCTCGCCCTCTTCCGCCTTCAGCGCATAGCCTTTGCCACGCAGATAATCGCGCACCTGCAATTTTGTATATGCACCCAGCGGAAAAAGGCAACGTCTCAAGACATCCTGCCCCAGTCTCCAAAGAAAATAAGACTGATCTTTCTTTTCATCATCTCCGGCAACTATATATATTTTCCCGTTCCGTTCTTCCAAACGGGTATAATGTCCGGTAGCGATGTACCGGCAATCCAGCCTGTCCGCCCATTCCGTAAGGATGCGGAACTTAAACAACGGGTTGCACATCACACAAGGATTGGGCGTCCGCCCCTGCCGGTATTCGTCAATAAAGTTCCGGACAATCACTTCGCGGAAAGCCTTGCGCTCATCTGCCACATAATGCTCAATGCCCATGCTTTGGGCAAGCTGACGGGCCTCCGACGGCTCGTCGCCCCACACCCACATCGTAAGGCCGACAATTTCGTACCCCTGCTCCCGCAGCATCAAACATGTAGCGGTACTGTCAATACCACCGCTCATTCCAACCAACACTCGCTTCTCTGCCTTGTTCATATCCCGGATATCCATTGTTTAGTTTACAAAAATACAGGTTTTTAAGTAGAAGACAGAGAAAAGGCATACCTTTTTAGCATGAGTTCACATTGTAGTGTACTAAATAAGTTGACAACTTCGTTTGTTATACCTAAGTTAGTTAACTCAATATATTTTAAACCCTAAATAAATTTACTTATCCCTTTTTAATTCCTGAATAAGTTGTCTTTTTAAAGATGTTACAAACATATATATCTTTTCTTACAAATGCAAGACTTTGTACTATACCCCCTAAGCGTGATGGGAACCGCGTTCTTTGTAACAAAAACGAAACATGTATGACATAAAAACATAACACGTATGACCGTATCTTTGCGCCGTAAACAAATCGACAACAACAAATCATGAGAAAAAGCGCATTGATACTGCTCATCACCCTGCTGCCACTTACAGCAAATGCCCAAAGTTCCTATAACAACGAAGACGGAAAGAAGATAGACAAAGACAAACTGGAGACAAAAGACTACCTGCCCGAAGTGCATGGAACAATCCGCGCCAAATACGAACATCAGACCACTATGGGAGCCGGACGTTTCGAAGTGCGCAACGCACGTATCAGCCTCACCGGCAACATCCTGCCGATTGTTGCTACAAAGCCGAAATAGACCTGTCGGACGAGGGAAGCATCAAAATGCTGGATGCTTATGCCCGCCTGTTCCCTGCAAAGGGACTGACGGTGACTGCCGGGCAAATGCGCGTACCGTTCACCATTGACGCCCACCGCTCGCCACACCAGCAATATTTCGCCAACCGTTCCTTCATCGCCAAACAGGTGGGCAACGTGCGCGATGTAGGCGTCACGCTAGGATACACCCTGCCTACCGACCTGCCCATTACGGTGGAAGGCGGACTTTACAACGGTTCGGGACTCACCAACCAAAAAGAATGGCACAAAGAGGTTAATTACTCCGCCAAAGCCCGGTTCCTTTTCACCGAAGGCCTGAACCTGACACTAAGCGTACAGAGCATCCAGCCGGAAGAAGTGAGAGTGCAATCGTACGACATCGGCGCCTACTACGAGTTCAACCGTTTCCACATCGAAGGCGAATACCTGTATAAGCAATATTCCGACAATGCTTTCAAAGACGTACAGGCAGTAAACACCTTCATCAACTACGACCTGCCCCTGCGGAAAGTGTTCAACAAAATGTCTTTTCTGCTGCGCTACGACATGATGACAGACCAAAGCGATGCCAAAACCACCGATGAAGAAACCGGTGCACTGGCAACCACCGACTACAAACGCCAGCGACTGACGGGTGGCATCACTTTCAGCCTCAGCAAAGCATTCCGCACCGACCTGCGTCTGAACTACGAAAAGTATTTCTATGCCAAAAACAGTATTGCCAAAGAATCCGAACAAGACAAAATCGTACTGGAGCTAATGGTGAGATTTTAACTACCGGAAGTTGCATATCTACCGCAAAATCCGTATATTTGGAATAAGCAAAGCAACGATGTATGGCCAATCCGCTTATTCCGGGCATCAGTGCCACAGAGCAAGACTTGTTGTATAAAAAGCTAAGTATATACAACCAGAAGAAGCTTCTTTCAAAGAAGCCGGCGCTTATCTTGTGGTATTGCCGAGAACGGATTATCCCCGGTATTCCCTTTGGGTGTACTCTCCCCTGCCCGAAAGGCAATCCATATTTTATATCTTCGATTTGAACGAGGATATACACGAGGCCTTGCGGATAGCAAGTACGCTATGCTATTACTCCCTGCGTCCCTTACTCTTAGTGGAATACAACGCCAAGCGGATGCAGAACAGGGGTGACGACATTATCTCTTTCGGCAAATATCATGGGCATTATCTGCACGAGATTCTCCGGATAGATCCCGGTTATCTCACTTGGATAGCTTTTAAGTTCACTCCTCGGATACCCAAGCAGGAACGTTTCGTACAAATCGCCGGAATATACCATTCCGTATACATCGACATTCTGCAACGAAAAGCCAGACAGCCCTCTGCCGGACGTTTTCTGGGCAAGGAAGGGGAGAAAGTGGAGAATCTCACTTTGACCGTTCTCAATGTCCGCCTGGAGGACGATCCTTATAAGACGCAGGTCAAGGGTACAACCCCGTATTTTTATGTCCGCCAGGTATTAAGGCTGAAAGACGCTTCCGGCAATCTCGTGACCTTCCGCGTCAACTCCCGCACAGCGAGCCGGTACTCGTGCCAACTGCCTGCCATGGAACACGCCTACCGGGTGGACGAAACCGTATATATAGCCTCGGCACGCATTGCTGCCACATATACCATTGGCAGAAACAAGTGGACGCGGCTCTATTACGTAAAGTTCCGAAACAGTCTCTAACTAATTTTAAGTACCACTCTTCTATAAACGGTAAGTGCCGGAGTTGCTTCGTCCGTCAACTCTAGAATGATATGTATATTCTTACCTGCTGTATTCGAAGGGATATGTACTTTGCACTTTTCGGCATTATTTCCTTCTATCTTTACGTCACCTTGGTAACTGCCGGGTTCAGAGTAAACGCTCCATCTGTATATCAGATTATTACCGTCAGGGTCTGTGGAACCGGTGGCATCTAAAACGATGGAACTTCCGGCTTTTACTTTCTTGAAGATACATTTTAGCGAACGGTCTCCATCAAGCACTGCATGAGGATGATGATTTACCGCTTTATAATCATCGGTCGTAGTCCACAACATACGCGCTGCGAAATTATTCCAAATATGGTGTCTCCATTTGTTGATAGCGGCGTTACCCTCTTTACAGCTTCCATGCATATAATAGGGATCATATTGCGTTTCATCTTTTCCACTTCGTACGATAAAATCCATACCTCGTATACCGCTTGTCTTTTGATTGGAGAAGCGACCTCCCCAACCACCATATTCAAGTGAATCGGGAACATTCAGCCCATTGGCATATACATACAGGAAAGAAGGCGAATCTCCCTCCACTGCCCAAACCCGGTTGGGATAGTGTTTTCCGAATGGCAGACAGCTTTGAATATTCTCTTTAATCCATTGGTCGGAAGGCCCCCAGCCATAAACTTCCCTGTTTCTGATATATATGATTTCAGGAAAGTTCTTGGCTATCCAAGCTCCGGCATCGTCTTGGCCTAAGACATCATATATGCGGATTTTTGAGATAAACTTCTTAAAGGCTTTCTCACTTCGTGTATGCTTCACTTTCCACAAAGCTTGTGCTACCGTATTCATTCCACCCCAAGCTGCCAGCCATACGGGGCGCTGATCTTTTTTCTTATCAACCACCGAAATGATCAGTTCTGAACCCGGTGAGTCTTTGCCTGAGCCTACTCCTGTCATATTGGAGACAGGCTGACCTTGTTTTATGATAGCCCGCAGTTGATTTAGACCGGGATACCCTTCCGCATGTTTATTCAATCGCGGCAGGACTTCACCAAATTGCTCTACCACTTCCGAGATTTTCGCCGTTTTATCCGGGTCATCTATCCAGACTTGTGAGCTGATCAGCCCTTCAATATCAATTACATTTGAACATAATAATAAATGTATCATCGACTGAACATCATCGGGATCAGTCCCTCCTAAATCGGTGGTCACAATCAACCGATGTTTGTCTTCATTGGCAACTTGCGCCTTTGAGTAAGAACAGCATACTGCAAAACAGAAAAAAAAGATAAGTACTTTCTTCATGGTAATCATTATATTTGGTATTTAAGGATTCTTTTTACAAATTTACTGCCAAAATATGAATAACACTATCTATATTTATATATGAATATAATGAATTCCGAGAAATGCTGTAGTTTTGATAAGTCCCGTGAGGAGTTCAGACCTTATGGTTTTACATGCGAAACATGGATACCGCGTATCATGTCCAGATGTGACAGGCACAATGAGATAGAAATAAATTACCTGCCTCAGGGAAATATTACTTATTTGCGACACAATGAAAAGATAACGATACCCAACAGGCGGTTTGCAATATTTTGGGGACTTATTTCTCATCAAATTATCCGCTATGAGAACGTGGACAGATATTATGTATGTACCATTCCTTTAGCACGTTTTCTATCCTGGAAGTTACCTGTGCAGTTTGTAGACAGCTTACTTAAAGGAGATATCCTATATGAAAGGACAGATGAATATTCCCGGTATGATGAGTTTTTACTGAATAATTGGTTAATGGACAATGATGTCAGCATGCAATCAGATCTCATTTTATTGGAGATGCAGGCCAGAATTACCCGTATGGCTCATCATCTGCAATCTTCAGAAAACGGTATGGCATTAGCGCCCTATCAAACAACACTTATCGAGAAAATAGTCATATATCTCAATAAGAATTACTGCAACAATATTAGAGCCAACGATATTGGTAAGGCGGTAGGCTTGCATCCCGACTATGCCAATCATATATTTAAGAAAACATTCGGCACTACAATAAGTGACTATATTGCTGAATTGAGGATAGCCCATGCACAACGTAAACTGCTGACTACCGACATGAGCATAACAGATATTGCATATGAATGTGGATTCAATACAATAGCAAGGTTTAATGCTACATTTTCTAAGAAGATTCAATGTACCCCACGTGAGTATAAGAAATCTAATATTGAGGACAAATAAATAGATATCAGGAGTTTGCAGACAGGACCCAACCAATCTACAGAACTTTCCCTATAAATCCAATACTATTTTATAAAGTGGACTGATAAAGCCTCCAAGGATTTGTTTCATACAGCTTCTGGAGATAGAATTCAGTCCTGATTATCTTTCACTATCAATACGGTCGCATAAGCCGATATTCCCTCCTCACGTCCGGTAAAGCCCAGCTTCTCCGTAGTAGTGGCCTTTATGGAGACATCATCTTCGTCAATCCCCATCACAGTGGAGAGCGTCTGTTGCATGGCGGGTATATGAACCTTCAACTTAGGACGTTCGGCACAGATTGTCGCGTCAATATTACTGATGGAATAACCTTTGACAACTATCAGTTCCACCGTTTTCTTCAACAGTATCTTGCTGTCTATATTTTTGAACTCTCCCGCCGTATCAGGAAAGTGATAGCCTATATCCCGCATATTTGCCGCACCCAGCAACGCATCGCAAACAGCATGTATAAGTACATCGGCATCCGAATGTCCCAACAGGCCCTTTTCATGCTCTAAACGCACGCCACCCAACCAAAGTTCTCTACCTGCCACCAACCGGTGGACATCAAAGCCAAAACCTACACGTATCTTCATATTTCTCGATTATACAATGAACGTGCTAAAATAGGTATTATTCCTATCACCTCAAAGATATTCCGCTATTTTTCCTTTGTAAAAGAGAGGGAGTATAAAAAAGAATCAACGGATATAGAAGTCCAGCAACTTCTCTTCTCCTAAATAACCCTGCAGATGTTGCCCGATGCTGACAGGCCCTACACCCGCCGGAGTACCGGTAAACAACAGGTCGCCAATCTTCAAGGTCATGAAACGGCTGACATAAGCAATGATGTCATCCACTTTGAAAAGCATATCCGACGTATTCCCGCGCTGCACTTCTTTACCGTCTATATCGAGATGGAAATTCAGTTGCTGCAAGTCACCACCGGCCTGTTCCAAAGGAATGAACGTGCCGATAGCCGCCGAGTTGTCAAACCCTTTGCACAGTTCCCAGGGGTTACCCGCCTCACGAAACTTTCGTTGCAGGTCGCGCGCTGTGAAGTCAATCCCCACTGTCACCGCATCATAGTAACGGTGCGCAAATCTCGGAGCAATATTCTTACCCAGCCTGCAAATGCGTACAACAACTTCCGTTTCATAGTGCACCTCGGCAGAAAAATCGGGAACAAAGAACGGCTTGCCGTCTTTAAGAATAGCCGAATCCGGCTTCATGAAGATAACAGGCTCCCGATTTACCTGAGTATGCCCCAGCTCTTTGTTGTGCTGCGCATAGTTCATCCCTACTGCAATAATCTTCATTACTTGATTTCATTAAAGTTCAAACGGTTAAACATAACTGCCAGATGTGCATACAACGAAGTGTTCTGAACCACTATATCCTCCGGCACACGAATACGGAACGGGGTGAAGTTCCACACAGCCTTGATGCCGCCCGCAACCATAGTATCCGTAATCTTCTGGGCTATCTCAATGGGAACCGTCAGCACACCGATATTAACATCGTACTCGCGCATCTTCTTTTCAAAATCATCGGAATGGAAAATAGGAATACCGTTCAATGTCGTACCCACCAGATCCGGATTAACATCGAATGCCGCCACAATCTCCAAGCCGAAATGGCTCAAACCGGAATCGCGCAGCAACGCACCGCCCAGACTTCCGACACCGAAAAGAAAAGCCTTGTGTATATTGGTAAACCCCAAGAAGTCCTCCAGCACAGCAATCAACGTATCTATATCATACCCCACACGCGTGCGGCCGGAAATATTGACATACGACAAATCCTTTGCTATCTGAGAAGCATCAATATTGATTTCTTTGGAGATTTGAGTGGAGGAAACAAAGCGTTCACCTCTCTTTCTAAGCAACTTTACATTGGAAAGATACCAAGGAAGCCGGCGCAGGGTAGGTTCCGGCACCTTCATGGAGTCTTTCTTTTGTAGCTGATTATTCATGATCTTCCCTTTAAGTTCTCAATATTATGACTGACAAAAGTAGTGCTTTTTTTCTAATCTCTAACATATCTATGACAAAAGGTTAACATTATTTCTACCTATGATTGCAAAGTTCCCCGTAAAAACGTACTTTTGAACTCCTTTTCACAGAAAATTAAAACATGCATATATGGCTAAGAAACCCAAAGACAACGACTGGAAAGACAGACTGAACGTAGTGTACTCCACCAATCCCGACTTCAACTACGAAGTGGATGACGACGAAGAACAAACCACTCTCCCACCCTCAGCAGCGCCTTCGCGTGCAATTGGACCGCAAGAACCGGGGCGGCAAAGTCGTGACCCTCATCACCGGATTTGCCGGTACGGAGGATGACCTGAAAGAGCTGGGCAAATTCCTCAAAAGCAAATGCGGCGTGGGCGGAAGTGCCAAAGACGGAGAAATCATCGTACAGGGAGATTTCAAACAAAAAGTGCTGGAGCTACTGAAAAAGGAGGGATATACACAGACAAAGCCTGTGGGCTAAGCTCCTCTCTCCGGGGAAGATTACAAAAAAAGCGGTCGCCATGGACATTTCCATGCGACCGCTTTCGTATATTTCTATTCGTATAGAATTATTCAGCGCGTAAAGTGAAACGCTTGAAGTCAACGATCTTCAATTCGGGATCAGCTTCCTTCAATACTTCTCTCACTGTCTTCTTGGCATCCATGATATCTTCCTGGTTCAACAAGCAAACTTCTTTCAGGAATTTACCAGACGGCCCTTGGCGATGTTCTGAATCATCTGTTCAGGCAGATGTGCAGCCTTTTCGGCAGAAACAGTAGCGATGATTTCTTTTGCCTTAGCCACATCTTCAGCTGTAATCCAGCCCTTAGACATGTTGCTTTCCATGTGATCTTCACTGTCTACGTGAGCCGGGTTGATACCTGCTTTCTTCAAAGCAGCCTCTACGGCTTTCTGCACTTGTTCAGCTTTCGTCTTTTCAATGGCAACTTCAATTTCTTTCTGCTTAACTTCTTCAGAAACGCCGTCCTCATCGATAGCCAACGGGTTCATGCAGCAATCTGCATAGCCACTTGCTTAGCCAGCTGTTCGTCAACGTTCTTGTTGAAAGCAACGATTGTGCAAAGGCCGTTTCTGTTCATGTGATTGTAAACAACGGTAGTTGCACCCTCTACGGTCATATAACCGTCGAGTTCCATTTTTTCACCTGTGATACCGCTACGGTCGGTTACCGCATCCTGCACAGTGCCATTGCCCATCGGCAATGCCTTCACTTCATCCAAAGTCTTGCACTTGTTGGCAACAGCAAGATCAAGGATATCCTGAGTCAGTTTCACGAAGTCAGCATTCTGAGCAACGAAGTCGGTTTCGCATTTCAAAGCGATGATAACGCAAAGTCACCGGTAGTCTTAGCCAAAACGCAACCTTCAGAAGCCTCGCGGTCTGAACGCTTGGCAGCAACAGCCTGTCCTTTCTTACGGATAATTTCCATTGCCTTGTCGAAATCGCCTTCAGCATCATTCAATGCATTCTTGCAATCCATCATACCAGCACCGGTCATTTTACGGAGCTTGGTAATATCAGCCATACTTACAGCCATAATATCTTTCCTTTATATTTTTAGTTAATAAATATCATTCTAATAAAGCGAAAAAGAGCTGAGAATAGAGAATTGAGAATTGCTGTAAAGTAACTCTCAACTTTCAATTCTCAACTCTCCACTATGAATTAAGCCTCTTCGTCTTCCTTGATGAAAGCAGCAGCTTTTGCAGCGTTGATTGCTTCCTCGTCAGACTTGTCGAGTCTTGCTTTTGCAGCTTTTTTCTTGCCTTTGTTGGCAGGAGCTTCACCGGCAGCTTCCATATCCACCTTTTCAGCCTTACGCTCTTCCAGACCTTCCTGCATAGCAGCGCAGCAAGCATCCAAGATAACTTCTACTGACTTAGTAGCGTCATCATTTGCCGGAATAACGAAGTCGATGTTTGTAGGATCGGAGTTAGTATCAACGATACCAAATACAGGAATACCCAAACGGTTAGCTTCGCGAACAGCAATATTCTCTTTCATTACGTCGACAACGAACAAAGCAGACGGCAGACGAGTCAGGTCAGCGATAGAGCCCAAAGTCTTGTCCAACTTAGCGCGTTGACGGGAGATTTGCAGAATTTCTCTCTTAGAGAGGTTAGAATAAGTACCATCGTTAGTCAACTTGTCGATAGTAGCCATCTTCTTCACAGCCTTACGGATAGTCGGGAAGTTAGTCAACATACCACCCGGCCAGCGCTCGATTACATAAGGCATATTTACAGATGCAGCCTTGTCGGCAACCACCTGCTTAGCTTGTTTTTTAGTAGCAACAAACAGGACTTTCTTTCCTGATTTAGCGATTTGCTTCAAAGCTTCAGCAGCTTCGTCAATTTTAGCAACCGTCTTGTTGAGGTCAATGATATGAATACCATTGCGCTCCATGAAGATATAAGGGGCCATTGCAGGGTTCCACTTTCTTTTCAAGTGACCGAAGTGACAACCGGCTTCCAATAATGTATCAAAATTTGTTCTTGACATTTTGTTTTAATCTTTAAATCGTTTACTTCTTTTTTGTTTTTTCTAAACCAACCGCCGGGTAGCCTATCCGAATGAAGAGTCCCGGTAGTTTAGATACTAAACGCCTTTTCAGTTGAGAGTTGAGAGGTGAAAGTCGAGAATTAAGCAACTTGTCCGCCCCAACCGTTCTCCAACTCTTAACGTTTACTGAACTGGAATCTACGACGAGCTTTCGGCTGTCCCGGTTTCTTACGTTCAACAGAACGGGGATCGCGGGTCATGAAGCCTTCAGCGCGGAGAGCAGCCTTATCCTCAGCATTGATTTTCACCAACGCGCGAGCATTGCAAGACGCAATGCCTGAGACTGACCGGTGAAACCGCCACCGCAGAGATTTACTTTGATGTCATACTTTTCAGCAACACCCAGCTTGTTCAACGGTTGTTTAACTACATACTGAAGAATGCTTGATGGAAAGTACTCTGCGAGGTCTCTCTTGTTAATAGTAATCTTTCCAGTACCTTCGCTTACGAAAATACGTGCAATTGCACTTTTACGTCTGCCTAATGCATTTACTACTTCCATTATCTCTTATTTAAGTGCGTTAATATCAATCATTTTCGGGCTCTGAGCTTCATGTTTGTGCTCGCTGCCTGCATAAACGTACATATTGCCCAGCAATTGAGCACCCAGTTTATTCTTAGGCAACATACCCTTTACTACTTTTCTCAGCAACTTGTCATCACCGTTCGGTTTTGCCTGCAAACGAGCAGGAGTGATTTCTCTCTGACCGCCGGGATAGCCTGTATATGACAGATATACCTTGTCATTCCACTTGTTACCGGTTAATTTTACTTTGTCGGCATTGATAATGATCACATTATCGCCACAATCTACGTGAGGAGTAAAGTTTGGTTTATACTTTCCTCTCAACAGCTTCGCAACTTTTGCGCCCAGACGACCCAATACTTGGTCGGTAGCGTCAACAATGACCCATTCTTTAGTCACTGTAGCTTTGTTTGCAGAAATGGTCTTGTAACTTAAAGTATCCACTCTTAATTGTTTTTTTAAATGTTACTACTAAATGTTTTGCTTCACCACGAATTAGCCACCTCGGACAAAGGGAGATTAACTCGCTATGAATTAAATGCTTATCCTTATGAGATAATAATCGGCTTGCAAAGGTACGGATTTTCTTATAACTGGCAAACGTTTTCTTCTTTTTTTAAATTGCACTTGGCTGATATACAATAAAAAGAAATTATCTTCCGGGGATAATCACACCACCCCGGAAGATAATTCAAAAGCTCCTTGCCTGTGTCCGCAAATGCCTATGGACAGAGGTTTTCGGAAGTCACGCCAAAGGACACCGGACTTCAGTTACCGGACAATGTCTTCCGGAAACACCGGCGGCATAGTCACCCGTTTCCATGTTTCGTGAAACCAGGTGTTCAGCTCATTTCCGTTCAAATCTTTTTCGATAAAATACTTCAGATACATCACACCGCCCGCACCCATTTCAAACTCAAGGATATTATCCTTATTGTCCAGCATGGGCAAGTGGATATTCTTCTCAATGCTCTCCTTGTAGGCAGCCGCCGATATTTGCCGGTACGTGCATATCCTGTGATAATGGCGTCCGTACCGGGGCGTATCGTAAAGTTAACGATGCGTCCGTCGTCACTCAGCACCTTGAACGTATTACTCGGCTTCAGCACTCCGGGAATATCCGGATTTTCAGACACATAATGACATAACTGCCAAATACCTTGCAGATGCGCAGGCTCAAAAGCGGCCTTATCCTGCGCCCGGACTCCTGTTACCGCAAGCAGCACCACTGCCAGCATGGTAAAGAAATAATTCTTTTTCATATTCGTATGATATTGGTTAACGTCATGCCATTCCTGCTGACACAAATATAAAGATTTATTTTGAGAAAATAACAATTTATCCTATAAAAAAGACCCGCATAAACTTCTATTTATGCAGGTCTTTCCACCGAATATTATATTTCGCTTTGCGCCGATTAGAATTCTGCGTTACGCGGAGTGCGAGGGAACGGTATCACGTCACGAATATTAGTCATACCGGTCACAAACAGCAGCAGACGCTCGAATCCAAGTCCGAAACCGGAATGGGGACATGTACCGAACTTACGGGTATCAAGATACCACCACATATCCTTCATCGGAATATGAAGCTCTTCGATGCGGTTCATCAGCTTGGCATAATCGGCCTCACGCTCAGAACCGCCGATTATCTCTCCAATCTTCGGGAAGAGCACATCCATGGCACGCACCGTCTTACCGTCTTCGTTCTGCTTCATATAGAACGCCTTGATCTCCTTCGGATAATCCGTCAGGATAACCGGACGTTTGAAGTGTTCTTCCACCAGATAGCGCTCGTGCTCGGAAGCCAAGTCAACCCCCCAGTATACAGGGAACTCAAACTTATGACCTTTGGCAACGGCCTCTTCCAGTATCCTGATACCTTCCGTATAGGGCAAGCGAACGAAGCTCTCTTTCAAAACACCTTGCAGACGCTCCACCAAGCCCTTATCAAACATATCATTCAGGAACTTCACATCATCGGCACAGTTGTCCAAGGCCCACTGCACACAGAATTTGATGAATTCTTCCGCCAGATCCATGTTATCGGTAATATCATTGAACGCAACTTCCGGCTCAACCATCCAGAACTCCGCCAAATGACGGGGAGTATTGGAGTTTTCCGCGCGGAACGTGGGTCCGAACGTATAGATAGCACCAGTGCCGTAGCCGCAAGCTCGCCTTCCAACTGGCCGGAAACCGTCAGGCTTGCCTGTTTTCCGAAGAAGTCGTCATCGTAGATAATGGAACCGTTCTCATCTTTCTTCAAATCATAGAGGTTCATCGTAGTGACCTGGAACATTTGTCCGGCACCTTCGCAGTCGGAACCTGTAATGATAGGCGTATGGAAATAGAAGAACCCTTTCTTATGGAAGAATTCATGAATGGCAATGGCCATATTGTGACGAATACGGAATACAGCGCCGAACGTGTTCGTACGCGGACGCAGGTGGGCAATCTCACGAAGGAACTCCATGGAATGTCCTTTCTTCTGCAAAGGATACGTATTGTCGCAAGTACCCAGCACTTCTATTTCGCGAGCCTGGATTTCAGCTTTCTGACCGGAACCCACCGACTCCGTCAACACACCGTTCACGCTCAGACAAGCACCTGTGGTAATATCCTTCAGCATCTCCTCGTCGAAATTTGCCAGATCCACCACAATCTGCACATTATTTATTGTAGAACCGTCATTCAGCGCGATAAAATTAACTTGCTTACTACCTCTGCGGGTGCGAACCCAGCCTTTCACGTTGACCATAGCGCCAAAATCTTCACGCTTCAGCAGGTCAACAATCTTTGTTCTACTGATCTTTTCCATAAAACAGTTATTATACCTTGATTATATATATATTATTCGAAAGAGCCATGCGCAGGAAGTTCACCTCTTGTTCTGTGAGATAACGCCATTCACCGCGACGCAAGCCTTTCTTGGTTAAGCCGGCAAAAAACACACGATCCAGTTTTACCACCTTATATCCCAGCGACTCAAAAATACGACGCACGATACGGTTCTTACCGGAATGAATTTCTATGCCCACTTCATCTTTCTTAAAATCATCTGTGTAGCTGATAGCATCTGCCTGAATCTCACCGTCGTCCAGCTGGATACCGGCCGCAATCTGCTCCATATCGGCCTTGGTTAGATTTTTATCCAAATGCACATGATATATTTTCTTTTTCAGATATTTGGGATGAGTCAGCTTAGAAGCCAAGTCACCGTCATTGGTGAGCAACAGCACACCCGTAGTATTACGGTCCAGACGGCCCACCGGATAGATACGCTCGCTGCAAGCGCCTTTCACCAAGTCCATTACGGTGCGGCGTGCCTGCGGATCATCGGAAGTCGTCACCGTATCTTTCGGTTTGTTCAGCAGAACATATATCTTGCGTTCGATGCTGACAGCTTGATCGTGGAACTTCACCTCATCACCGCGTTTGATCTTCGTACCCAATTCGGTCACCACTTCTCCGTTCACAGACACCACACCGGCTGTAATAAACTCATCCGCCTCGCGACGTGAGCACACACCGGCATTCGCCAGAAACTTATTCAAACGGATCGGTTCATTCGGATCGACAAACTGCTCCTTGTATTCTATCTGCTTCTTCTTGCTATACTTGGCATTGGGATCATAATCCGCCGTACGACGGATCGGACGGCTGTAACTATCCCTGTTGCCATAAGGACGCTGGGGACGGTCACCACCTTCGCCATTGTAGCGGGGACGGTAAGGACGGTCGCCACCGGCATTGTTGCCATAAGAACGCTGAGGGCGGTCGCCATTCTCTCCATTCGGGTTAAAACGCGGGCGATAAGAACGGTCGCTGCTATAAGCACGTTGCGGGCGATCCCCATTTTCATTATTAAATCTCGGACGATAAGGGCGGTCCCCATTTTCACGATTATAAGACGGACGGTTGTAACCTCCCTCTCTGTTAAATTGGTTACCATCACGGCCGGCGCCTGAATTCTCTTCTGAAGAAGAGGCATCACGCCAAGTTTCATTTTCTGTACTCATTGTTTTTTATTCGAATAAATTAAACCTACTGGCCTCACGGCCATTCTTTCTTTATCTCTAATTACCTTTTTTTTACGTTAGCTTATAAACAATCCCCGGAACAAAAAAGTTGAGATTCTTCCGGGCTTCTCTTGTCACTTCTTAAAGTCCCGTATATGTATGGGGAGTAATCGCACGCAATTCCTTCTTTATGTCCTCGCTCACATTCAATTCTTCTATGAATTCCTTGATTGAGCTCTCAGTAATCGCCTGATTGGTACGTGTCAACGCTTTCAGCGCTTCATAAGGATGCGGATATGCCTCGCGGCGCAGGATTGTCTGAATGGCCTCCGGCCACCACACCTCCAGCAATTATCCAGATCGCGGTAGATAGCCGCTTCGTTCAGCAACAGCTTACGCAATCCTTTCAGTGAGCTTTGGATAGCGATTATAATATGCCCGAACGGAACACCCACGTTACGCAATACGGTGGAGTCGGTCAGGTCGCGCTGCAGACGTGACACCGGCAATTTCACCGCCAGATGCTCAAGGATGGCATTTGCTATGCCCAGGTTGCCTTCGGCATTCTCAAAGTCAATGGGATTCACCTTATGCGGCATCGCACTTGAACCAACCTCCCCGGCTTTAATCTTCTGTTTGAAGTATTCCATGGAGATATATTGCCAGAAGTCGCGATTCATATCGATCATCACCGTATTGATACGTTTCATCGCGTCGAAAACTGCCGACAGATTATCATAATTGGATATCTGGGTTGTATATTCCTCACGCTCCAGCCCCAGCTTCTCAGCGACAAACCTGTTGCCGAAAGCCTTCCAGTCATATTCCGGATAGGCCACATGATGCGCGTTGTAATTACCCGTAGCTCCACCAAATTTAGCGGTTAACGGACATGCCTTCAATGCGGCCAACTGGCGCTCCAGACGATACACAAACACCATCACCTCTTTTCCCAAACGGGTAGGAGAAGCCGGCTGCCCATGCGTTTTGGCAAGCATCGGGATGTTCGCCCACTCTTCCGCGTATGTGCGGAGCTGGGCAATCAGCTCTTCTATCTGGGGATAATACACCTGTTCCAGCGCTTCTTTTACAGACAAAGGAATAGAGGTATTGTTAATATCTTGCGAAGTCAGTCCGAAATGGATAAACTCTTTATAGTCGTCCATACCGCCCAACTTGTCAAATTCTTCTTTCAGGAAATATTCCACAGCCTTCACGTCGTGGTTAGTCACGCTTTCAATCTCCTTGATGCGTCCGGCATCGGCTTCGGAAAAGTTACGGTAGATATTTCTTAATGTCTCGAATACACCTTGTCCACCCCTTTCAACTGCGGCAAAGGCAGTTCACACAAGGTGATAAAATATTCCACTTCAACCTGTACACGATATTTTATCAGTGCAAATTCTGAGAAATAGGCAGCCAAAGCATCTGTCTTGCCCCTGTAACGACCGTCAATCGGAGAGATTGCGGTAAGTAAATCAAGTTCCATACGTCGTATTATATGATAATTATCGGGCTGCAAAATTACGGCTTTTTTCCGAGTAATCAGGCATAAAGAGGAAATAAATTAAAAAAATGAGCCTGTAAGACAAAAAAAACGGCTTCACATCTTACGATGCAAAGCCGTAAAAAAAAAGTTTCAAAAAACCTGTGGGCGTTGACGGATTCGAACCGCCGACCCTCTGCTTGTAAGGCAGATGCTCTGAACCAGCTGAGCTAAACGCCCTTTTTGATGAACGAAAGTGTTTTGTTTTTTTGTGTGGGCGTTGACGGATTCGAACCG
>ENA-OQLB01000243-OQLB01000243.1-human-gut-metagenome-genome-assembly--contig:-NODE-243-length-32265-cov-25.244819_pt1 | contig 32265 bp, 28 predicted proteins | sample MGYA00242656_ERZ504813 | MGnify/ENA primary metagenome ERZ504813 (study PRJEB26092, sample SAMD00036388) | human gut metagenome | host: Homo sapiens | study: EMG produced TPA metagenomics assembly of... | reverse complement strand
CCTTCCGCGGCCTCGCCAGCGGCGATCAACGCGGCCTCGCGCTTGCGCCCGGCCGGGGTGGAGGGTATCGGGCCATCTCGACCTCCGCCGGGTCGCCCGGCTGATCGCCGTAGCTCACGTTGGAGGCCACGGGTGCCCTTGAACAGCACGGACTGCTGCGGCACGTAGCCGATCTTGTCGCGCAGGCCTTCAGGTCGTAGTCGCGCACGTCCACGCCGTCGACCAACACCTGGCCTTGGCTGGTGTCATAGAAGCGCGGCACGAGATTGATAAGAGACGACTTGCCGGAGCCGGTGGAGCCGATGAACGCCACCGTCTGGCCCTGCTCGGCGGTGAAGTTGATGCCTTCCAGCATCGCCTCGCGCGAATCCGGGTAGGTGAAGCTGACGTTGCGGAATTCCACGGTGCCTCGCTGACCGGTTTTGGCCACGTCGGCGGCGGTTTTGGTGCCGTTCTCGACGATCGGCTCGGTGTCGAGTACCTCCATGATGCGCTGCGCGGACACGTCGGCGCGCGGCCAGAGCACGAACACCATGCTCATGAGCAGGAAGCTCATGATGACCTGCACGGAGTAGTTGGAGAACACCACCATGTTGGAGAACACGGTGAGCTTGTCCTTGAGCCCGGCGGCATCGATCAGGTAGGTACCGATCCAGTAGACGGCAAGCATCAGACCGTTCATGATGGTGTTCATCAGCGGCATCATGAACGCCATGACGCGGTTGGTGAACAGCTGGGTGTCGGTGAGGTCCTTGTTGGCCTTGGTGAATTTGGCTTCCTGGTAGTCCTCGGCGTTGTAGGCGCGCACCACACGCAGGCCGGTGAGGTTCTCGCGGGCCACGAGGTTGATGTTGTCGGTCAGGGCCTGCATGGCCTTGAATTTCGGCATGACCATGGCCATCATGATGACGATGGCCGCCAGCAGAATCACTACGGCGATTCCGGTGGCGAGCGTCCATTCGAAGCCTTCGCCGGCGATCTTGCACACGGCCCATACTGCCATAATCGGCGATTTGACGATGAGCTGCAGACCCATGGTGATGAACATCTGCACCTGCGTGACGTCGTTGGTGGAGCGGGTGATGAGGCTGGCGGTGGAGAACTTGCTCATTTCGGCCGGGCCGAAGGACTCGACCTTGCGGAATTCGAGCGAGCGCAGACGCTGGGTGAACGAGGCCGCCACGCGCGCAGCGATGTAGCCGGTGATGATGGCACACGCCGCGGATCCGAGCGAGATGAGCAGCATCTTGCCGCCGGCAATCCAAATGTCCTTCATGTGGCTGCCCGGCGTTTCGACCAGCGTGGTGATGTCTGACATATAGTCGGGCAGTTTCAGGTCGAAGTAGACCTGCCCGACGATGGTCACCAGAGCGATGAGCATCTGACCGATCTCCGCTTTGGAGAGGTATTTCATGATGCGAAGCATTGGTTTCCCCTTGTGTTGGTTGGGTTGGTTATTGGTTATTGACGATTGGTTCTTAAGTTGGCTGGGTTATCGGCGATTATCGGTTCACGATGTCTTAATAGTTTCTATTGTTTGATTACTTACACTGTGAGATATTACGCGCACTTCTGCATGTTCGCTGTGAGCGTCCTCAATTAGCCTTGCCGATTAGTTCTCCGCGCGCTTAGCTGCCATGTGTTCAGCCACGCGCTTGCCCCGCTCCACGAATGCCTCACGCACCTGTTCAGCAGTCGGCCGAGGCTGTCCCGGATGGCAAATCGACATATATGTGGTGAACTCAGACACCAGGTCAACGAATTCGCGCGTGCGCCGCTCCCCCATTTGCGAGAAAATCCAGCAAATCGCGGAACGCATTTCCTCTATCATCCGATGAGACTGCTCGCGCCCGGAATCAGTGAGATTCACGCGAATAATGCGCCGATCCTTGGAATCAATGTCACGCGTGACCCAGCCTTTTTTCTCCAGAGACGACAGCACAGTGGAGATGCGGCCGGAACTGGCCTGCAGCGCCGATGCCAATTGCGATGGCGTTTGCGTCCCCTTCATGGACAGCTCCCGGAGCACGAACTGCTCACCATGGGCTCCACGAGTGAATTCCCTCTGCATTGTCGAACGATCGCCCCACACGCTGGCATACAGTTCACTAACTGCTTCCTGCTCAAATCCCATAAGAGCACCATCCATTTCCATTCGCTACACGGCAGAGCGCCGCAAACATCCCAAGAATATCTCACACCGTAAACAATTCGCTACTAGAAACTATTTTTGGAACGCATAATGCACACACTCCACGCTCTTTGATATTCTGAAAGCCGCATAGATATTCACTTCGGGGCGTCGTCTAAGAATATTTGCTGGGCCAACGGTAGCGACGTTGGCATTGTGCTCCATGAGGTATCTGGTCGAAAAGGCGGACGAAGACAGACCAGTTGGGCGGAGCGCGCCCATACCTCAAAACCATTGCAATTATTCGCTTTGACCATTTTCGTGGAGTCACGAAAATGGTCATGAAAACATAAGGACACACCCATGAACCGCGACGAAATCACACGCAAAACCAGCGAACTCAGCACTATCGCACACACCACCGAGGACTCCAAAGTTGAGTATTGGTATGCACGCGAGCTAATGACCTATATGGGGTACGACAGATGGGAAAACTTCAGCAAAGCTATTACACGAGCCAAGCAAGCTTGCGACAATTCCGGCGTATCCGTTGAATCCCATTTCCGTGACACTACGCGAGACGTGACTCTCGGCAGCGGTGCCACCAGCTCCATCGCGGACGTCAAGCTCACCCGATACGCCTGCTATCTCATTGCTCAAAACGGTGATCCAAAGAAAGAAGAAGTGGCACTTCTCCAGAGCTATTTTGCCGTTCAGACTCGCAAAACGGAAATCATTGAGCAACGCATGGGAGAAATCAGCCGGCTCGCCGGCCGAGAGGCCCTTGCCACTGCAGAGAAGAAACTCTATCCGTATACCCAAATCACACACAACAAAACCGCACAAGAGCACATGTACACGCCCAACCACGCCGCAGAACGCCGGCAAGGATGTGATACAGGCCACAGAAAGCGTTGTACCGCCTAGGCAATGCAACAATTGTCCGCTATGCTCTGAAGGCAGATGGCGGCACGGATGCCATCCCAAAGAGGGGGTATGACCATGATTCGGGGTATGAACCTATGCAGCATCGCCGGCTGCACGCACGAAGCAGAAGAAGCGGGCATGTGCAACATGCATTTCACATCGGCGCTGGTTCACGGAGCGCTGCACTACACTGCGGGCGGACGTCCGTCGCACTGCTGAGCGCAACAACAAAGCAAAACAACCAGTAACGCTCAACGGCTTCCACATGTTCATGCTCTAATTGCATGTACTTGCAGACACAATGGCCGTCTGAGCCAGCTGCCCTCGCATGGAGCAGCTGGCTCAGACCGGCCATTATTGTTGCTTTGTACTGTTCGCACTGTATTGCGCCTGCATTGCGCAAGCTCGGGCGCACTCGGGTGCACTCGCTGAGTGGCGTGAATCGCAGATTGCTCAATAGCAACGCAATCCACGCCACTCAGCAGTTGCCATGGTTATGCGCGGCGTTTGCGGATGACGAGCAAGGCACCAGCCGCAGCTGTCAGCACCACAACCACGACCGCAATGGCAGCCACGGCAGCACCCGTATTCGAAAGGGGCGCAGCGCCATTAGCAGCCGGCTTATTCGTGGCAGTGCTACCGGGCTTAGCAGTGTTGCCAGGATTGTTGGTATCGCCGGGCTTCTGCTCTCCAGGGCCGGGAGTGACCTCCGTGGCTGTGACCGTGACTTCGAACGTCGCGTTCACGCACGATAAGAGACGGTGATGGTCTTCGTGCCTGCGGTGGCAGAATCAAAGCCAGTGAACTTCAGATCACCATCAGTTGGATCAATCAGCTTGCGCAGCGTTTCGGTATCGCCGACTTTGTAAATGGCGGATACCTTCACATCGGCAGCGTTGAACTTATCGCCTACCTGATAGGAATCCTTGGTCACTTCCACAGCAAGCTCGGCCAACTGAGGCAGTTCGCCGAATGTCACTGTGTAGGTTTTCGCCGTGCCATCCTCAGCAGTTACAGTCACCGTGGCCACGCCGTTGTTCTCGGTCGAAGCCTGCTCCACTTGCACCGTAGCCTTTGCGTCAGCAGCAGTCGCCTCCACCGTCGGGTAGGAAGCAGCGTCTCCGGCCAGCGCACCGGCATATTCGGTGGTATCCGCGGAGAATCCGTCAACCGTCTTGCCATCCACAGTCAGATCAGCAAGATTGGCGTTACTAGACGGCTGCGGCTTTGGCGTTGCTTCACCTTCGGCGATGCGTACTTCAGCGATCTTGCATAGTCATTGCCATCGGCGTAGGTGAAGTTGAGGCGAATGCCTTGGTGGCGGGCAGAGCGCTCACATCGGCTTCCGTCACGGCTCCAGCAGCACCATTCACAGTGACTGCCGGCAGCGTGGCATCAGTCCACGTGGCGCTGTCTTCAGCTAGGTACGATACAGTGAAGCTCTTCGGAGCGGCCTCGCCCTTGGCCTTATCCACCGCAACGCTGAGCTTGCCCAGCTGATATGCCTTATCGAAGGTGTAGCTGAGCCACGGCGAGGTGTCGCCGGTGCCCCAGTTCGACCAGTTGGTGCCCAGGTTGTTGTCGCAAGTCAGGTCGGCCGTAGAAGCGGAGGCCCAGCTACTGGCCGGCTCATACTTCGAGGCCGCAGCGGACGAGCAGAACAACCGGGCAAGGTTGCTTTCCACAGTCACGGTGAACGTGGCGGTTACTGAAGAATCAGTGACAAGGCGTACCGTCACGGTTTGCTCGCCCAATTTGGTGGTGTCGAAGCCTTCCAGCGTGTATTCGCTTGGCTCCAGCACACGCGTTTTGCCATTGGTGAGCGTGGCGGTAACCGTCACGTCCCGAAGCGCGAGCATCTGCCCTTGGCGATAGTGGCTTCAGGGTCCTTAGCCGCGATGGACTCCACAGCAGCAGTCTGCGAACCGAACGCAGTGCCGTTGAAGGCCACGGTGAATGCGCCGGCATTGCTGTTCGACGTGGCGAAGACACCGGCATCGAGCCCGGTTGCGTCCGCACCGGTCAGCGTTACCGTAGCGACATCCTGCCATTCATCGTTCGCGGAAGCACGCCAGTAGCCTTTCAGGGTATCGGTTGCGGCGCGCTCCAGCTTGAGTTGCACTTGGTCGCCGAAGCCGGCACCAACATGCGATGTTTCCTTATCGATGTAGCCATCGGCATTGGAATCGTACTGCATGTAAATGCCGCTTGGGCTGGCAAGTAACGTGGCATATCCCTTGCCGCCGTTAGCGTCAGCAAGACCGTTACGAACCACCAGGCCGGCACGCGGATCGCCATTACCGTCCAAGTCGAGCGGCTTGACCGTGGTTTCCAACGTTTCGTTCACGTCCAGAGCATCAGGCTGGTACACCGCGCTGCCCTCGTTGCGATCCGTCCAGACACCACGATTGGCGTTGTCCGTAACGGTGAAGTCATAGGTACCGCCGGATGCGGCGACCTGGCACGCGCTGCCGCCCTTCCAATGGGCTTCCTTCCAACTTCCGGAAATCGGGTTGGAGCAGGAAACGTCGATGGTTCTGCGGAATGTGCGGCCCGGGTTGAAGTTGCTGCTCTCGGCAAGAGTGCCTGTAATGGTGTAGGTTCCCGGCACATTGAATGCGTAGGTGCTGCCGGCAGCCTTGGTCGACTTGCTGACTGCCGTACCGCCTTCCACATTCCATGTCACCTTGGTAGCAATGGTATCGTCGCCTTCCTTGACGTTGACGGTGTCCGGCAGAGTAACGGTTCCGCCCGTGTTCACGGTCTTCGGGAGATCATCGCCGGTTTCCACAGTCCAGTTGACCAGCTTGCCCTTGGCGCTACCATGGTTGTCCCAATAGTTCAGATCCCAGCCGTCGGGCTCGCCTTCTTGAGCAGGATTATGCATTTCGATGGTGCCGTTCTCACCGATGGTCAGCGGCAGCCAAACATAGGTGGAATCGGCTTTACCGGAATCCCAACGGTCACCAAGGTAGATGAAGTGACCTTTCTCCTGGTCTACTGCGAGCACACTAGCCGACTGCGAACCGAATGTGGTGCCGCGGGTATCGCCCACAGACAACAGACCATCCGCGCCTTCCGGCATGTTGTTGTACCACGTGTTCTCGTTGGCATCGTCCTTTTCCACGCCACGGGTCCAGCTTCCCAGCATGGAGTCGGCGGTGTAGTAGGTCTGCTTGTTCGGGTCCCAGCCGGTTGCACCAGATGCGATGATGTTGTAACGCCCGTCATATTGGAATACGGCAGGAGCTTCCAGCGAACCATTTTGTTTGACGATTTGGAAATCTTCGCCACGCACCGGGGCATCCGTAGTAGCGTCTGCAAGAATGTATGGGTACTGCCCGTCAGCAGAGTACTGCTTTTGTCCCTCGGACTGGTCCACATTCGTGGTCTTGACTACATTGGTGTAATCATCGTTGAGCTTGGCGATGTACAGCGTGGCATTGGCTTCGGAAGAATACAGCACATAGGCACTGTCGTCCTTCGGGTCCACGAACACAGTCATATCGCGGCTGTCACCGTTCTCACCCCAGCTGGGGTTACCTGCGGCTTCTTTCCAATTGTTCTGGTTAGGCAAACGATAGGCACCCACCATAGTGAACGGGCCCGCCGGATTGTCGGAAACAGCCACGCCCGCAAGTGCACGTGCATAGTTGGAACCGCCCGGCGTGGTGCTTCCATCGGAATGCCACCACAGCACGTATTGCTTGTTCTTCTTGTTGTAGATGATCTTCGGACGCTCGAAAATGCCCTGTACGGAATCAACCGCGCCATCACCATCCTGATCGGGGTTGGTGTTGAGGTACGGGAAGATTGCGTCGGCCTTGGCAGCGTCCACACTGCCGTCGGACTTGGTCAGGTTGTAGGCCTTGTCGAAGTAGGCGTAATCGGCATTGCTCTTATCCGTCAACTGAGATTTGCTGGTCACCGCACGCAGCGCCACACCAAGATCGGTCCAGTTGTATAGATCTGTCGACATATAAGCATGGACACCGGGGCTGTTGTCGTAACCGTTAGAACGGTCTTCGCCATACCAGTAGTAGGCGTCGCCGACCTTGACCACTTGGCCACCGTGCGCTTGGATGTGTGTGCCGCCATTATCATTGGCGTTCTTGGCATACCAATATGGCTGGAAGTAATCGCTAGCGTTCTTGCCGGATCGGCTGTGGGCTGGAACTTGGTGTATGTCGGCACTTGGCCGATGGTAGGCAGGTAATCCACACCTGCCGCACTGGCACTTGCAGCGGCCAGCCCGCATGACAATAGCGTTGCCGCGGCGGTAATTGCCGCGATAAGAGCGCCCTTGCCCTTATCGTTTATCTTCATTGATTTGGTTCCTTGATTGATGATAACGGTTTTTTGAACAAACAGTTATGTCGCTATCCGCGAAGCCAGAAAAGGTTCGACAAATCAATATACCGATACTGAAAACTCAGTATTCAACTTGTCGGACCAATTATGGTCAAAGAGCGGAGGAACCGGCCGGCAATAGTCAATATTGCCGGCTTGTTCCTTCACCCATTACTGCGCGAGGGTGCTATGCACGCTTGCGCAGCATGAACAGTGCACCCGCGGCAGCGGCCAGCAGAGCGACAGCGCCAGCGATGGCGGCAACACTGGAACCGGTGTTGGCCACCGTGTTCTTGTTGCCGTTGCCGGTGGCACCGGGCTTGTTGGTGTTGCCGGGCTTCTGTTCTTCAGGGCCAGGGGCGACTGCGTTGGCCTTGACCGTGACGTTGAAGGTCGCGGTCACACCACGGTAGGAGACGGTAATCGCCTTCTTGCCTGCGGTGGTGGAGTCGAACGAGCCAATCGCAAGCTGCGGGTCGTCAAGAGCGACCGGCACTTCCTTGGTCTTGTCGCCACTCTGGTAGACGGCAGTCACCTTCAGACCGGCGGTATCGAGCTTGTCGCCGATGGCGTACTCGGTCTTCGTGGGTCCGATCACCTTGAGCGAAGCCAAAGTGAAGGCGTTGAAGGTCACCGTGTAGGTCTTCGTCTCAGACTCGTCGGCTGAGGTCACCGTAATGGCGGCCTTGCCGCCAAGCTTGCCGTTCTCAACCGCGTCGCCAGTCACCTTGACGGCGGCGGCATTGTCGGTGGCGAAGGCCTGCAGCACTGGGTTTGCCTCGCGTCGACCGGCAGATCAACGTGTAGTCGGTCTTGGCCGGGTCGAAGCCTTCAACGGTTTCGCCGTCAAGACGCAGGTCGCCCAGCGTGGCATCGGATGCTGGCTGCGGGGTGAGTACCGTGCTGTCTTGTGCGAACACCTGGATCTCAGCCACGTTGATGTACACCTTGGTGTCCTGCAATGTGTTAGTCAGGCGGATGGCCTTGGCCTTTACCGGGGTGCCGAGCACGAAGTCAACGGTCGGGGTGTCGGCGGCGGTGATGCCGTCGGAGCCAGAGCCGGCATCGCCGGCCTGTATCTTCCAGCCATCCTTGGTACCGACTCCATGCCATTCGCCAGCCTCATCCTGGTATTCCAGCGTCTGGCTCTTCGGCCAAGACGCACGACCATCGTAGTAGAAGAAGGTCTTCACTTCGGTGATGGTCTGAGCTTCGTCGAAGGTGAACGTGGCGACCGGGTCCACCGTCGAGGCGGTGGAAGCCCAAGTGGACCAACCCTTTGACGTAGTGTCACCATCGATGGCCTTGGAAGCGGAGGCACCCTCCTGGAAGTTCACCGAGAAGTTCGTGCCAGAGGCCGCGGCGATGTTCTTCGCAGCACCCTGAACCGGCGTCACGAATGCCTGAATTTCGGTGGCGTTCATGTAGTCGTTGTTCACGGTGTTCACAATGCGCACCTTCGTGGCATTCACTGTGCCTTATCGGCCTTGAACGTCACCGTCTGGCCTGCGGCAGGCTTAACATCGCTACCGAATTGCATCCACGTCTCGCCATCAGTGGTGTACTCGGCCTTGGCGGAAGCCGGAGCCTTGTCACCATACGTAATGGTCACGCTGCTAAGCTCACACTCAGAGCCGAAGTCAATCGTGGCGGTCGGCTGGCGGAATAGTCACCAGCAGAGTTCCACGTCACCCAGGCTTCAGCTGACGTGTCACCATCGGTGAGCTTCTTCCACTGATCGCCCTTGCTGTATTCCGTCTGCTGGTTGGTCACGGTCAGGCTGGAAGCAGTGTCGGCCACATTCTCAGGCGTGGCGGCGGTGACATAGATCGTGCCCTTCAGCGCAATCGTGGTCGCGTCGTCCAGCTGGTAAGTACCGGTCACGGCAATGTTGTCGCCAGCTTGGCATCGGCGAGCTTGGTATCAAGCCCATCGAAGTTCCACGTAACCTTAGCCGCATCGCCCTCGAATGCAGGCGATGCCTTGACGTGCAGATACACCGGCGCAGCTCAAGCGCGGCCTTCGCCTCGCTCGCACTGGTGCCGGCCAGCACTGTAGCCGATACCGGATCGGAAACGGTGAGCGCGCAACGTAGACCGTAGCGGCGACATTGAACTCGTTGCCGTACACATCGGTGGCGGTAGCGGTGGCTTCGTAGGTGCCTTCCTTGGCACATCGACCTTGGAAGTATCCCAGTTGGCAACCGTGGCCTTGCCTTCGCCCCAGGTGTAGTAGAGCGTGACTTCGGTCGGCAGCGCGGCCTTCTCGTTAACGGCGGTCTGCACGTTCACGGTCTTCTGGCTGGTCGGCGTTACATTGCGTAGAGTCCATGTCTGGTTGGCGGACGGCGAAGTGCCGCTCGGTGACTGCCACAAGCCAACCTTCGTGCCGACTGTGGTACCAGAGTTATCCACATCGAGGTTCGTCTTAGTCGCGGCATTGAGCAGCTGGTAGGTCGAACCATCGGAAGTGTTGAGAATCCACTTGGCAGCCGGGTCGGACTTAGCGGCCTCAACCGTTTCGTTGGAAAGCGCGTTCGTGCCATCCTTGGACACCAGCACCTTGCCTTCGGCGTTAGTAATCACATAAGCTTGAGATCAGGGCGCTCGGAGTCGGCGGGCTGCTCGATCTGGGTAAAGGTCCAAGTCTGCTTCTTGGCGTTCTCGGCATCGGAAGCGACGTTGGCCAGGGACAGCGCGGAATCACCAGAAGTGGTATCAGCCACGGCCTTGCCGGACTGCTTACCAACGAGCTGGTAAGTGTCGCCGGTCTCGACGGCAGCATCCTTAGCGTAGCCGGTCACGCCAGTGAGCTGGATGGAGGCGATAGAACGGGCGGGCACAGTGACCGTAGCGGTCTTGGCAGCCTTGTCAATCATCACAGAGCCTTCAGCTTGCTTGACGTTGCTGGTCTTGGCGAAGACTTCCGGAGTGGCGGAATCGACACCCGCGTTCTTGTCTTCGGCAGAGGTTTCGGTGGTCAGGTAGAGCTCACCGTAAGCGTTGTCGGCAATCTCGCCGTACTTCGACAGGTCGATGACGAAGGTCTGGTCAGAGGTGCCGGAGTTGCGGTGGATGACGGTCTGTGTCTTGCCATCGTCGGAGGTGGCAGTCATGTTGTTGTCCTCATCGTTGTTGGCGATGACCTTGTCGCCCGCGTGGATGAAGTGGGTGATGGCCTTGACGCCGTTGTACTTGGCGTTTGCAATAACCGTGCACGGTTCAAGTCCATCGGTGGTACCGCCGTTGTTGTTCACGCGGCGCTCGGAGTAGAGCTTGCCGTCCATGCCAGCCACGGTGCAGTCGAAGTCGATGAGCACGGTGCCCCAGTTGGTGTTCTCACCGGCCGGATTCACATTCGAGCCCATCTGCATGTTGTAGAGGTCCTCGACCACCTGCCAGAAGGTGAAGTCCTTGGACTGCAGGCGGGTGACGTTGGAGCTGATCTTGCTCATCATGCCCAGCGCGTTGTCGAAACCGTACGGGTTGTAGGAGCCAGACTGCCAGGAGCCGTCCACCTCGCTCATCGACAGCTTCTTGCCGTCTGCCTGAGCGATATCGCGCGACTGCATCTGGTTGCTGTCGGAGTAGGCGTGAACGTTGTACTGGCCGATAAGGTCCTTGATCGCCTGCGGGTACTGGTTGTACGACTTGACGAAGTCGGCGGAGTTCGTGGCATCGGTGGCTGCGATGATGGTGTCATCATTGTCCTTGAGCGCCTCAGCGAGTGCGGTAATCGTCTGCTGCTGCTGGGCGTTGCTGACATGCATACCCTCCTGCGGCTTCTTCAGCGCGTTGGAGTATGGGGTGACGGACCTATCTTTGTCGGAGTAGTACTTATCCCAGTAGTTGTTAATGAGCTTGGTGTTGTCATCACTCTCATCGGTGTACTTCGAAGCCATGTCGCCCGGAGTGCCCCAGTAACTGGTCTCGGACTCGTTGAACGGCTCGACCGTGTCACGTTTGCGCCAAGCTTTCGAGGTGCTCGACGTTCTTGGCCATGTACTGAGCGAATTTCTCAGGGTTTGCAAGATTATTGCTACCGGAGTTGCGTCCACCAGTGGCGTAACCGCTGTTGGTCAGGAACCACGGAGCGGAGTTGGCGAAGGCCTCTACGTCGGTGATGTCAGGGTTATCGCCGGTGGCACCGCGCTCAATCCACCAGTCTTGGGCGGCGGACTTGGAGAAGTCATACTGGTTGTCGTCAGTCGGGTCGAATGCCGCAGCCAGCTTGTCTTTGTCGGCCTGCTTGGTGGTTACGCCATTGCCATACGTGCCGGAGCCGGTGGCGTCATCTTTCCACGTGCCAGGCACGGCAGCGCTTGGCGCATGAATGGGTAGCCGTAGGCAACATCGGAGGCATTGCCGCCGCCCACGTTGTAGCGGGCCATGTTCAGGTCCAGTCCTTCATCACCGAAGATGGACTGGTAGAACTGTTCGCGCAGCTGTTTGCCGTATTCCACAGCCTTAGCCTTGGAAGCGTCATCGCCGAGATTGGTGGTGATGGCCGATTCCTCGCCGAGGCTGCCGGTGGCGTTGGCGAACCAAGCCAGTGAGGTGCCCCAGCCATCGAACTGTTGGCATACCACGGGTTCGGGGTCACGGTAATGGCATCGTTATCAGCCGCATACGCAGTGCCGGCAACCGCAAACGCCCCTCCTCCACTAGTGTTGCCGCCGCAACCATTGCAGCAAGCGATTTGCTCAGTACCTTCATTGGTCTCCTTAGTGTTCCTGCTGTCCGCCTTATACCGGAAAAATCGGCCTTTGCTTCACTGAGCCGGCCTCTTTGCCTGATACATGACCTACGTCGACTCCTTCTTTCGGCGCAGCCAAAATGTTTACGCAAACATTTTGATATGAGCGATTTTATCACAAAACCGTCACCCAGCAAACAACTTCAGAGACCACAAACGACGCACAAAGTCATGAGCCATTCGAATTGCGCTGGCCCAATCGCTACGAATCATATTTGCCGTAGCCCTTAAGTGAATCCCACTGCATCGAGATATCGCGCCCGCTATCCCTTCCGATAACGCCGACCACGCGTGTTGCCTTCAGCAATCAGCTTTCTTTGCGCAACTAAACCGTTTAGGAATTTGCGGACTGTTCTGTTATCGAGCTCTGTTATCTTGGCGAGTTCAGGTACAGTCACATAGTCAACCTCTGTCAAGCGTCGATTCATCGCCGACAGCATCGCTGCCCGCGAATCAATTTCACCCGATGCGGTTGCATCTGCTTTCTTACCATCCACACGTTCCCCGCCAATGAGCCTCGCACCCTCTTCGGCATCTTTCTCAACTGCAGATCTCACGCTAGCAAAACCAGAACCATCCACGGTCTTCAGCGCAGGAACAATAGGAATCGTCGCCTCGAATATGTCACCATCGCGGAACTCAGGCTCTCGCTCAGTATATTGCCGGGACGCTCTTATCAGATTCCGCAGTCCGCTACCCAGCTGCTCGGCTATGCCGGTCTGCACAAACACATTAGCGATAATCGGATTCTTTGGCATTGGCGTGAACTCGCCCAGCTTCATTCGACCTTCAAAGAATGAGCGCGAAGCATTAACCGTCCGGATGGATTCATTATCAATGGTGACACGCGCCACCACCGGACTGGAATACTCCCGATGCATGAGGCTGTTTGCCACCAATTCACGGGCGATCATCGTACGCGGGCTCACTCGCTTATCGCCCTTTAACACAAAGCGGTCAGGCAGATTCCGCTCAGTAAATTCACGGAGTTGCTCGTACGAATCGAACAAGTTGGTCCGCACCATAAGTCGGTCATCGTATCGGTCAATATTGTCTCGCCGAACCACGGCATCAGTAATATACGCTGGGCAAACCGAGGAAATGACTTCATCCTTGCCCAAGAGCAGCACTGCAGCAAGATTAAAGCCCTCTTCGCCGGTCGTGTAATCACGATCGTATAGCTTGGCGCTGCGGAACAGTTCTTCGTCAGACATAGTTCCCCAAGGGTGCCCAGCTCGCTGAGCGACCGCCAGCTGCCGCATTCGCGCAATCAGCTCAGGACGCAAATCAAACGGAGTCACGTAACGGAAAATTCGCCGTTCGGAATAGTAGTTCTGCTTGCGAATATACATTTGACTAATCTGGATATCGCTTTCGATGTGTGTATCCACATCAGCAATGCGATCAAACACTGCGCCCTTGAACCGCACAACCGAAGAACTCGGAGCTACCCAAATACGAACAATAATCCGTTCGTCGTACTCGATATGTTCCGTTTCCACCATTGGAGCCGGTTCGAACATCTTACGATTAGACACTACGTTGACAACGTTGCGCTCTATCTCACTAACGCGCTTAGAATCGACGCCGAGCACTTGACCGTCATCGTCAACGCCAAGATAAATGCTGCCACCAGAACGATTGGCGAATGAGCATACAGTCTCAAAAGTATCCGTATGAGGCAATTCGCTGCAGCGCTTGAACTCGACCATAGATGATTCACCGGCCTGCAGCACTTGCATAAGTTCATCCTGCGTCATCGCATTCCGCCCTTCATAGCGATAATTCATACATTAGGACATGGCACTTATCGTATTTTAGCATCTAATTAGTACATTAGGACATTGTTTTATGTCCTAATGTACTAATTAGGCGGCTAATTGTACTAATAATTGCACACTGATGTACTAATCCGATGATCGAATGCACTAATTGTCCGCGCAAATGCACTAATCGGATGACCGAATGTATCAATGAGACCTATAGGCAGCCGATTGGCTGACGATCAGCCCAGTCATTGGCTATCGGCCGCTAGCCAGTCAGCCGCCAACAGCCAACAGCCACCCAACTAATAGCCGCCAGCCAATCAGCCCGTCCAATCACTCCTTGTGTTCCAGTGCGGCCTTCAAATCGCGGCTACGGTAGCGTTCGCGCAGCATAGAGAATCCACCGAAGCCCACAAGCCACACCAGGCCGGCAATCGCGGAATTGCGCGTATCGTCCGCCAGGAACAGCGTCAGGTAGATGAACACGAAGAACACGATTGCCACCGTATTGAGCACCTTCCACGCGGGCATGACGAACCCGTCCGCGATGAAATCGGCGGAACGGCGATACCTGCGATGCGCCAGCAGCGTCAGGATGTAGATGAACAGGAACACCGCGGAGCTGGCGGACGAGAACAGCACGAACGCTCCGGACACACCGGGGATGGCGTTGACGATCGGCGACAGCAGTATCAGCGCCGCGGACACCAGGATGGCGCGGGCCGGCACCTTGCGATCGGACACCTTGCCGAGCTTGTTCAGCATCGGGTTCGGCGACACCTCGGACAGCTGGTACAGGTGGCGGCCAGCCGAGTACAGCAGCGAGTTCAGCGCGGAAGATGCGGCGGTGATCACCACGAAGAACACCAGCGCGGACGCCCAATTCAGCCCGGCGTACTGGAACACCATAATGAACGGGGAGGCAAAGGAGCCGTCCTCGTTCGGCTTGAACGAGGTCCACGGCACGATGCACATGATGGCCACCAGTGCGCCCACATAGAAGATGAGCACGCGCACGATAATCTCGTTGATGGCCTTGGGCAGCACCTTGCGCGGATTCTTGGTCTCGGAGACGGTGACGCCCACGAATTCAATCATCTCGTAGGCGAAGAACACCATCTGGAAGCTCATGAGGAAGGCCATCCAACCGTTCGGCGCGAACGAGAAGTTGGCGAACAGGTTGTCGAATCCGGCGTGGCCGGCCGGGCTCACGTGGTCCACGCCGTGAATCTGCACGGCTGGGTAATGGTAGCCGATCACGATCATGACCACGGCGGTGGCGATCATCGCGCAAATCAGCGTGATCTTGATCATCGAGAACCAGAATTCCACCTCGCCGAACACCTTGACGGCAATCAGGTTGATGGAGACCAGCGACACCAGGAAACACAGCTCGATCAGCCATTTCCAATGGGTCAGGTCGATGCCGAACGTGTCGAAGAAGGTGATGAAGTACGTGGAGACGGCCGTGATCTCGGTCATGCCCAGCAGCACGAGCGCGGCCCAATACGTCCAGCCGGCGAAATGCCCCCACCCGTTGCCAAGGTAACGGGTGATGAAATTGATGAAGGTGTGCTGGCTGGGGTCACGGTACATCATTTCGCCGATGGCGCGCATCAGGAAGAACATGATGACACCGACCAGAATGTACACGAAGATGATCGAGGGGCCGGTTAGCGAGATTGACTTGCCCGAGCCCAGGAACAGGCCGGTGCCGATGGTGCCGCCAATGGCGATGAACTGTACGTGGCGATTGCTCAGGCCACGCTCCATCTCGTTGGTCTGGTCCAGGCTTTCGACAGACTTGAGTTTGCCCGTAGCCTGCTGTGTACCACCATTCACATTCGTATCGGCCATACTGATTTCATTTCTCTTCTCTGCCGCCCGATTGTTACGCACCAGACGCGATACTCGTTCAAAACAAGTTCAAACTGTATCACCGAAATATGTCACGAAAACCGCTCAGCTCAAGAATACATGCGATGATACTGTAAATATTCCGCCAAAAAGTTCAATTCATCAACACCAAATTGAACTTCTACCTCTATTCCACGGACTTGAGCGAGCTGACCGGGTCTACGCGATCGAGCACTGGTTGGTGAACAGCTGCACCAGCAGCGCGAACGCCAGCGTCGCCACCACGGCAATCGCATAGCTGTACCAGTGCACTTCCACTTCGAAATACAGCGACGGCATATTCAACGCAGCAGTCAGTAATCCGCCTATCCACCTGCCAAGCGGCAGACCAACCACCACACCCATACCGGTCAATATCATCATCTCGCGGTTCACGTAGTTGTGCACCTCGCGGTCATAGAAGCCCAGCACCTTCAGTGTGGCCATCTCGCGGATGCGTTCGGACACGTTCGTATTGGCCAACGTAAACAGCACCACCAGCGCCAGGCCGCCGGCGAGCCCCACAATCAGCGCCACCACGGCACCCATCAAATCGAACTTAAACGTGGCGGCCAGATGCGCACAGCTCACGGCCTTGAGCACCGACGATTCCTCGCCCAACCGATCCGCATATTCGGCCTGTTCGGTCTCGGAACCTTTCAGCTTGGCGAGCATCGCGTTCCACGTCAAGGTCGAGGCAGTGCCATCTCCCGAAGCCGAAGACGTCACACCGTCGGCCGCAAACTTCTGGTCGTACAGTCGCTCACTGATGTACACATCAGAGCCAATAAGATTGCGCGTCACGGCCGTGACCTGCACCTTGGCCCGGCTGCTACCGCCATTGCCCAGCGTGACGGTGTCGCCGGCATGAATATTCAGCGAGTTGGCGGCGGACTGCGATACAATCACGCCACTATCGTCCAGCGCTACAGTGCCGCCACCCGCTTTGCCGAAGATATTGGGCAGCCCAAACCATCCATCATCGCCAGCTTGTTCCAGCGTGACCATATCGTTCAAGATATTCAGCGAATCGTTGGGCACGGTCATCAGCTGCACGGTTTCGCTTTCCTGCGCCGCATTGCTCATCTCGCCACTATCCACGCGCAGATTCAGCGTTTCGGTGGTTTGGCCATCTTGTGCCACCTGCTTGCGCATCGCGGTGGCGTCATCGTCATTGGCCACGACCATCAGGTCGTACTGGTAGATCTGCTCGTATTGTTTGACGCCAATCGTGTCGACGGTGTCATTAATCGCAAATCCGCAGATAATCAACGCTGTGCAACCGGCCACGCCACCCACGGTCATAATCAAGCGCGACTTGAATCGGAAGATATTGCGCGCGGTGACTTTGCCGAGGAAGTTCAGCCGGCTCCATACCGGGCGAATCCGCTCCAGCAATATGCGAGCGCCCGCTTTCGGTGCCTTCGGCCGCATCAACGCGGCGGGCGTGTGCCGTATCTCCTCGCGACAGGCGAGCGCGGTGGCCACGCCCACGCCGACCACGAACAGCACGATGCCGGCCGAACCGTACAACCAGTCGTATTCGAGTCGCACACCGGGCAATATATACAGTCCCTCAATCACCACCAGCAGGAATGCCGGGATGCCAAGGAATCCGACCAGCAGACCGATGCCGCCGCCGACCAAGCAGGCGAGCAACGCGAACAGCAGATACCGGCTGGACACGGCGAGTCCGCCATAGCCGAGTCCAAGGTAGGTGCCGATAAGTCCGCGGTCTTCCTCGACCATGCGGGTCATGGTGGTCAGGCTCATGAGCACGGCGACCAGCAGGAACACAATCGGGAATGCGCGGCCGATGGATTCGATGGAACTGACGTCTGATTTGAGCGAGCTGAATCCGTCGATCGAAGCGCGTGTCTGCACATACCAACGTGCGTTGGCCACATCGTCGATGCGCCGTTGCTGCTTGGCGAATTCGCTTTCCGCTTCGCTTCGCTTCGCATCGAGTTCAGACTGCGCATCATCCAGTTTCGCCTTGCCGTCCGCGAGCTGTTGTTCGCCTTCTTCCAGCTGCCGCTCGCCTTCTTCGAGCTGCCGCTTGCCGCTGGCCAGTTGGGCGGCCTGCGCTTCAAGTTGCGCCGACTGGGTTTCGAGGGTTGCGGCATTCGCTTCGAGTTCCGCGGATTGGGTATTGAGCTGTGCCTCTCCTGCAGCCGCTTCCTGTTCCTTGGCGGTCAGTTGCGCGTTCTGCTGGTCCAAGGTGGATTGTGCGGGGGCAATGGTTTCGTTTAATGTGCGCTGCAAATCGGCTTTCTGCTGGGTCAGACTGTCTCGCTGCGTTTGCAGTTCCGTTTGCTTGGCGGCCAGCTGTTGCCGCAGCTCACTGATTGACGGCACTTCAGGCAGGGTAATGCCAAGGCGCGCGAGCAGTTGCTTGATGGCCTGCCATGTGGGTGAGTTGAAGTCGATATTCGGGTCAAGTTGCGCCAGTAGATTGTCGGCCTGTTGAATCATGGACAGCATCTGATCAATTTGTGCCACGCCTTGGTCGATTTGGGTAATGCCCTGTTCGATTTTCGTGCGATTGGCAGTCAGTTCCGTTTGCGCCGCATCGAGCTGTTTGCGAGCCGAGGTGAGCTGCGCTTTGCCCGATTCGAGCTGGGTGCGCGCTTCGGCTATCTGCTGGCGACCTTGCGCGATCTGTTGACGGGCCGATGCAATCTGCGCACGTCCATCGGCGAGCTGCCGTTCGCCATCGGTAATGGTTGTCCTGTTGTTCTCCAATTCGGTACGGCTATCTTGCAATGTCGTTTCGTTGGCTTCCAGCTCGGCCCAGTTGTCGTCGATCTGCTTCTGGGCTTCGTCCAGCTGCTCGTTGGCCTCGTCTTGGGCATCGTCCAGTTTGCGCTGCGCGCTGGAGACGATCTGTTGACGACGGGCTTTCTGGCGTGTGGTCTGTATCTGATGTTCGATACGGTCGGCCACGGTTTTGACGGCTTCATCGTAGGCATCGGAAAACGTGTCAAAATCGGACGCACCAGTGACGGCAACCGATATCGCAGTGTATATATTGCCGGTCACGCCGTCGCTGGGTGCAAAGAACGTATAGTCCTCGGATGAGGTGGACCGGAAGGAGGTCATGCCCGAATAGCCGTCTGGATTGTTGAGGTCGCGCGGGTCAAGTACGACGCCGGTGATGGTGAGTTTCGTGGGGAACTGCGGGGATTGCTCGGCGTCGGCGTCCGTATTGGCGGCGGACTTCGCATCGGATGCCGAGGCATTGGCGGCGACACCTACCGTATCGGCATTATTGGAATCGTCAGTCTCCGTGGCCGCTACCGATATGACGGATGAAGAGGTGTCTTGTGGCGTCACAGTAATGGTGCCGCCAATCTTGAGTCCGCTATCGTTCAGGAACTGCTGAGTCACCGCCACTTCGCCGGCCTTGTTCGGCAGTTTGCCTTGTTGCAGGTACGGCTGATCAAGCCCTTCGGTACCGATTTCCTGCATGGTCACGGTTTTCTTGGTGCCGTCCACCAACGTGGTCACCGTCTGAGAACGTTCGGGCTGCACGGTTTGCACACCGTCGATTCGGCGCAGTGCCGCCGCATCATCATCGGTCAGGCCGTATGTGGATAGCACCTGCAGGTCATGCAGTCCCTGCTGATCGTAAAAACGACCGGCCGCCAGAAAAGCATCGCGGCATCCGGCGTAGATGCCGGTCAGCACGGCCACGCCAAGCAGCGTGATGACGGCGATCGAGACGAACCTCTTCCAGCTGCGCAGCCAGCAACGCAACGTATCTTTGGCAAATACCGCAGAAACGCCCGCTCCTCGACCGCCGCTATCGTCGAGGTTCCGCCGTTTCACAGAATGTTTCACAGGTTGTTTCACGAATCGCCTCGCTTGTTTCACGGGGCGTTTCACAGAGTGTCTTGCAGTGAGCATCGCCAATCACCTACCATTCGATATCGGCGATGGGCCGCGGCGTTGCGTTGACCTCCTCGCTGGTCACCTTGCCGGAGCGGAAGCGAATCACTTTGTGAGCCATCGGTGCAAGCGCGGAATTATGCGTGATGATCATTACGGTCATGCCTTGTGTTTGGCAAATATCCTGCAGCAACTGCAGCACTTCCTTGCCGGTCTCGTAATCGAGCGCACCGGTCGGCTCATCGCACAACAACAGCTTCGGCTTTTTGGCAATCGCGCGGGCGATGGATACACGCTGTTGTTCGCCGCCGGACAGTTGTGCCGGGAAATTCCCCATGCGCTCCCCCAGTCCGACCTTGTACAGGGTTTCCGCCGGGTCGAAATGATCGGGGCAAATCTGTGAGGCAAGTTCCACGTTCTCCAGCGCGGTCAGGTTCGGCACAAGATTGTAGAACTGGAAGACAAAGCCGATGTCGTTGCGCCGGTAGGTCACCAAATCGCGCTTACGCAATCCGGTGATGTCGCGATCGCCCACAATGACGCGGCCTGAAGTCGCGGTATCCATGCCGCCCAGAATGTTCAACGCCGTGGTCTTGCCTGCGCCTGACTGGCCGAGGATGACGCTTAACTCGCCTTGATCGGCGGTAAAGCTCGCCTCGTCGAGCGCCCGAATCACGCTGCTGCCGGAGGGGTATTCCTTGACCACATGATCGAATTCGATATATGCCATCACGCACCTCCAACAGTTCCCACCACGGCCTGCTCCATTTGCAATGTCATCTGCGTTCCCTTGCTATACTCAAGTAAAACAACACTGTGTCGGTTCTGCAACCAACAGTTGGATTGTGAGTTGTCGGAACTTGGGGAGAATGCCATGGCCAAGGATTTGACGGAAAGCCGCCGCACCCGATACACACGGCTCGCCATGCAAGACGCGCTCGTCGAGCTGCTGCAGGACCAGCCGCTTGGGTCCATCACCGTCAAGGCATTGTGCGAGCGGGCGGACGTGAACCGTTCCACGTTCTATGCGCATTACGCAAGCATTGAAGATCTACTGCACGATATCGAAGACGAGACCATGGCCTGGGTTACTGCCGCGCTCGACCAGTTGCTCGCGCAGCCTGATTCAGCCGGCATCGAGCATGTCATCGAACGTATCTGCCAATACATCGCCGACAATCGCAAGCATCTGCAGGTATTGATGAGCCCGAAAGCAGATATCGGCTTCCAACAGCAGCTACTGGGACTTATTTACAGCCGGCAGACGGTCGCCGAGCAGCTGCAGCCCGCCGCCAACGACCCGGTCGAGGCCCAAATGCGCATGCGCTTCGCCGTATCCGGCAGCATCGGCCTACTGCAATACTGGCTCGCCACCGACCTCGCAGCATCTCCGGAATCAGTGGCCCACACCATTTTCACCATGGGCATGCCCGTCTCGCAGTGAATTGGTGGGGATGGTTTGATGGGCCACTGCCGACTTTAGCTGTTTCGATCAAACGCGAATACCGGTATGGGCTGGCATCGGCATTCTTTGGCATTACGGCATGCCGCGCCTTACAATGACGAGCGTTGCGCATGGCGACCTTCCGCCGGTCATGCTAAAAATCAAAGAGACTCGAGAGAAGAGCACAATGAGTACTACTGACGCACCTAAGAAGTCGCGCGAAACCGACGATGTGCCGGTGCCGGCCACGCTGCGCAAGTCATTGAAGAACCGTCATATCCAGCTGATTGCACTGGGCGGCGCTATCGGAACCGGCCTGTTCTATGGTTCCAGCGAATCCATCGCGCTGGCCGGCCCCTCGATTCTGCTGGCCTACCTGATCGGCGGCCTCGCGATCTTCATGATCGTGCGCGCGCTGAGCGAGATGTCCGTCGAGGATCCGAAGGCGGGCGCGTTCAGCTACTATGCCACTCGCTACTGGTCCAAGCGCGCCGGCTTCATCTCCGGCTGGAACTACTGGTTCAACTACATCCTCGTCTCGATGGTGGAGCTGTCCGTGGTGGGCAAATTCGTAAACTACTGGTTCCCGGCGATTCCGACCTGGGTGTCGGCAGCCGTATTCCTAGTGGTCATCTGCGCCGCCAATCTGCTGGCGTCTCCAAGTTCGGAGAGTTCGAGTTCTGGTTCGCCATCATCAAGATTGTGGCCGTGATTGCCATGATCGTCGGCGGCCTGGCGGTCATCATCTTCGCTCTGCCCACCGCATCCGGCATCAAAGCGAGCTTTGCCAACTGGTTCACCTTGGAAGGGGGCTTCTTCCCGAACGGTCTCATGGAGCAGACCAAAGACGGCACCTGGACCGGCCTGTTGATGGCGCTTGTCGTGGTGATGTTCAGCTTCGGCGGCACCGAGCTCATCGGCATCACCGCCGGCGAAACCGAGGACCCTCGTCGTACGATTCCCCGCGCCACCAATGACATTATCTGGCGAATTCTCGTGTTCTACATTGGCGCGCTCGGCGTAATCATGGCCGTCATACCGTGGAACACCATCGGCGGAGACGATGTTCCCAGCCCGTTCGTGCAAATCTTCGATTCCGTAGGCATCCACGCGGCCGCCGGCATCCTCAACTTCGTGTGCCTGACCGCTGTGATGAGCGTCTACAACTCCGGCCTGTACGCCAACTCCCGCATGCTGTATTCGCTGGCCAAGCAGGGCAATGCGCCCGCGTATCTGGGCAAGCTCAACGCCAAGGGCGTGCCGGTGACTGGCGTGCTGACGTCCGCCGTGATCACCGCCATCGCCGTGGTCGTGGTGTTCGTGTGGCCTGAGTTCGCGTTCAACTATCTGATGTCGATTGCCACCATCGCCGGCATCATCAACTGGACGATGATCATGTTCACCGAAATGAAGTTCCGTAAGGTGGTCGCCGCGGGCGGCGCTCCCGAGGATTCCGAGCTGGCCGGCAAGTCCGGCAAGGAAGCGCTCGACGCGATTCACTTCAAGCTGCCGTTCGCCAAAGTAACCCCGTGGGTGGTATTGGCGTTCCTGACACTGGTCGTGGTGCTCATGTGCTTCTCCGCCAGCTACCGCGTCGCCGTTATCGCCGGCGTGATCTGGCTCGCCATTCTCTTTGCGGCCTACCAGCTCACTCAGGCGAAGAAGTAAGGCTCCATTTGCGAATAGCTCTCACTGATGAGCACTCAGTGAGAGCTATGCAAATGGGATTTATTCATGAAACAGCTCATCGATGCCGACGAGCTGAACGTCGGATTGAGACGCCGCAGCATCGTCGACCAGTGATTGATCGAAACCGCCGAGCGAAAACAGCAGGTATGTTCGCTGGCCGATACCGGTTCGCGCAGCACGGTCTCGCAGTAGATTCAGCACGGAACGGTCCACCGGCGCATTGCGGAATTTGCACTCGCCCACAATGGCAGCATCAGACGCATTGTCAACGGCCATCACGTCTATCTCATCCTGACGATCCCACCAACGGCCAACCGCACGCGCACGGAAGGCAACCGTCCAGCAGCACTCTCACGCCACATCCATTCACGGCACAGACCCTCGAACGGTTTGCCGGCAAAATCATGTAATACCGGCTTGATATGACGCTCGTATACGCCTTCCACATCGCCCCGCTCCAATTCCGAGCGATACGGAAATACAAACGAATACCAGAATCGGAAGAAATTGTCGTTCAGCTGATACAGCCCACGCGAACCTTTCGCCCGCTCCTTAGCTTCGCCGTGACTGGGAACTCACGTTCCACAATCCCCAGTTCCATAAGATTGGCGAGATACGACGATACTGTTGCGTTTGCCATCATCGTGTGTGTCGCGATCTCATTCAGCGAAGTTGCGCCGAGCGCGATCGCCCGTATCACGCTGTTATATTTCGCAGTTTCCCGCAGTTCTTCGTGCAACAAAAATTCAACCTCGCTGTATAGCGGAGCAATGCGTCTCAGAATATGCCGCTTGACATTTGCGTCTATGGTCTCATCTGGGTCAAATTCCTCTAGGTAACGCGGGATACCGCCCAGTATTGCGTAGGCCAGCGCCTTATCCTCGCTACTATAGTTGGGGAAGAATTGCGCTGCATCCCAATATGGCATCGGCAGCATCTTCAGGATGCCGGTCGCACGACCATATAGCGGCGATTTTTCTCCCAACAGCTCCTTTTCGATGAAGCTCATGGCACTGCCGCAAATCACAATCATCAGATTTGCATGACGCAACGTGTGGTCCCAAAGATTCTGTAGCACTGACGGCAATGACGGATCAGATTTGACCAGATAAGGAAACTCATCGAATATCACAAGCCTGCGGCCGCCATCGCTCGGCTCTGGCAGCCGGGTTAACTCGGTTAACGCCCTTTCCCAAGAAGGATATTGACTCAGATAATCCTTGCCCGGGGCACCCGCCTCGAACATGAGACGGGAGAACGATGCCAGCTGTTCATCTTTAGTGGCATTCTGCGCCGCGAAGAATAAGGTTTCCTTGTCTTTTGCGAGTTGAATAAGCGTCTCTGTTTTTCCCACGCGCCTGCGGCCGTAGACGAACACAAGCTGTGCCCTACGCTCAGTGAAACATTCCTGCAGTTGCCGTAAATCGCTATCTCGTCCGATGAATGTCATACTGCCCGCCCCTCTATGCCATACGTTGGCGAATTCCTATTCGCACCACGATTTATTGTATCACGATTAATATAATCGTGATTATATAAGATGCGGGCGGTGCGGACTCGGGCCCACTTGCAAAAGACTCTCACTGAGGAGTGCTCAGTGAGAGTCTTTTGCAAAATCAGGCCACTCGTTGCAAATTTCTCTCACCGACTCAACGTCAGTGAGAGTTTTTTGCAAATGAGGGGTCAGATACGGCGCTTGCGCCAGATGGTCAGGGCGATACCGGCGGCGGCGAGGACCACCACGGCACCAGCCACGCCGAAGACGGCGGCACCAGTGTCGGAGATGACGGCACCCGGCTTCTTGCCATCAGCGGAGACCTTCACGAGGGCCTTGCGGGCTCGGTCAGGTGACGAATCGCATCCTGGACCTCGGTGGAGATGGCGTTCTCCTTGGCGAGCACCTTCTTCGCTTGGGCCAGCGCATCGGCGTAGGCCTTCCACGAATCGGCGGTGTAATCGCCTTGGTTCAGCTTCTCGGCTTCGACCTTGGCAATGGCGTCTTCGAGCTGCTTGAGCTCTTCCTCAGCGGCCAGATCGGGATCCGGAGTCGGCGTCTCGTCGGCAACGACCTTCACGGTGAACGTGGCGGTCTTGGTCGAATCGGCCACAGACTGCACGGTCACGGTCACCTTGTCGGAGGCCTTCGAGGAGTCGAAGCCGAGCAGCTCGTACTCATCGGCGGCGAGCTCACGGGTGGTGGAGCCGCCGTTGCCATCGGCCACGGTCGCGGTGACGACCAGACCGGCAGCGTCGAGCGCTTCACCAACCTTGTACTCGGCCTTGGCGGGCTGCGCGGTCACGGCGATGGAGAGGATCGTGCCTGCGGCCGGGTGCTCCGGCTCGGGCTGGCTCTCCTCCAACGCATTCTGCGCGTCGGTCAGGGCCTTGGCGGCGGCATCGACATCAGCCTGAGACAGGCCGGAGTCAAGGAAGGTCTGCTTGGCCGTCTTGGCTGCGGCGAGCGCATCCTCGAATGCCTTCCAGCTGGCCTCGGTGTAAGCAGAGCCATCGGTGCCGAGCTTGTCGGCCGCTTCAATCGCGCCATCAAGCGCCGTCGTATCGGCCATCTCAATGGACACGCCTTCGTCGGTCGGGTGAATGGTCTGCATCAGGCCGTCCGCGTCGAAGGTGATCTCGTCGATGGCGGTTTCACGGTGGTAGCCGAGGCCGGAGGTGAACACGCCGAGCGGCGTGTAGTGGCGATGGTAGGCCATGAGCAACGGTCGTTGCCGTCCGCGTCGGTCACATGCACGTCGGACTGGTGCGCGGTACCTTGCAGGTTCTTGGAGGAATCCTTCTGCAGCAGCACACCCTTGTAGGTGATGGTGCCGTCGATGGAATCGGAGACGCCGTACCTCACATGGTAGTTCGGGGAGTTGGCGTCGTCGCACGACCAGGTCCAGTGGTACTTGCCGTCGCGGTAGGCGACGACCACGGACTCGCGGAAGCCGTTCAGACCGTTGAGCTTCTTCACCGTACCGGCCTTGATGCTCACCATGTCGTCGTTGAGTTCGGCGATGGCGGGCGAACCGTTGCCGTACAGGATGTACGACTTGCCGGTGTTCGGGTCGGTGAAGATGGACGGGTCGATGGCCTGTCCAACGGTGACGCCTTCCATCGTGCGAGTGACCAGCGGTTGGTCGGCGGCCTTGTACGGGCCGGCCGGGTTGTCGGCCACGGCGACGCCGATGGCGGATGTACCGTTCGGCAACTTCGCGCAGTAGTAGAAGTAGTACTTGCCGTTCTTCTTCTCGATGGTCGGCGCCCACGCGGAGCCCACGGACCACGGGGAGATGGCGGTGTTCTCATCGCCATCGGTGGTCGGCTGGTGGTCCTTATTGACATCGAGGATCACGCCCTCGTCGGTCCAGTTCACCAAGTCGGTGGAGCTGAACGCATGGAAGTAGTTGCCGCTCCAGCCGGAGAAGCCGTCGGTGGTCGGGTAGATCCAGAACTTGCCGTCGAAGTAGTCGATGTCCGGGTCGGCGTACTGGCCGGGCAGTACCGGGTTGTTGCCCACGGTGACCTTCTTCAGCGTCCAGGTCTGCGGCGCACCGTCGCCCAAATCAACGACCAAAGTACGGTCCTTAGCCAGGTCGGCCGTACCACCATTGGTGAACGCCTGACCATCAAGGGTGAGCTTGATGGAGTCGTCGCTACGGTTGACAGACACCTTGACGGGCACCTTGGTCGCGCCGCCACGGCGGTTGAGCACGGTGGTGACGGTCTTCGTGGACCAGTCGAGGGTGGAACGGACCTGAGAGTGGTCGTCAGTGCCACGCAGCGAGTTCGGGTCGGACGCACAGTGCCCACAGAAATACCCTGCAGAGCAATCGGGCTGGTCTTCTCGACTTCCTGAGCAGTGAGCGCGCGGTTCCACACGTTCACATTGTCGAACGAACCCTTGAAGTATGGGTCGTTGTAGAAGGACTTGCCAAGTAGGCCAGCAGATCGTTACCCAAATCGGTGACCTTGTTCTTGGTCGCCTTGTTCTGAGCCACCTGCGCACCGTCAGAGTACACGGTCATCACGTTGTCGTCCAACGTGACCGTGACACGATGCCATGCGCCGTTGCCAGACAACGTAGCGTTAGCCGCGTCCTCCGCACCATACGAGTTGGTGGTGATGCGGCTGGCGAGCTCGCCGGAGTTGTTGTACTTCAGGAAGTAGTACTTGGTGGAGTTCTGGCCGAAAGCGAACGTGAACTGGTTTTTATTGATCTCCGACTTGACATCCATCTGCACAGTCAGCTTGTTACGGCCATCGAACAGGCCCTTCGGGAACTCGGCGTAGGTGCCGTCAGAGCCGTCGAGCTTAAGCACCTTGCCCTTTTCGGCATCCTCGGAGACCTTGGCGTTGCCGTTGAAGGTCAAGTCGTTGCTGTTCTCAGTGGTGTCGGTACCCTTGCTGTCTTCGAAGTCATACTCGGCAATCGGACCGGAGCCGTCTTCATCGGGTGTGACTGGCTCGGTGTCCTTGTTCTTATCGAATGCCTTCAGGATTGCGTTGTACTCGGTTTCAGTGACAGGCAGGATGGTGCCGTGACGCTTCTTGAGCGAACCGAAGTTCACATCAGAGGCAAAGCCCCAATCAGCCTTATCAGTGCTGCCTAAATCGGCAGAACGGTATGGGGTGTAACCCTTACCGGCTGAGTACTGGTCCCACATCAGACCGTAGAGCATCTTCTTGCCCGCATCACTGGTCTGCACGTCATCTTCATTGTAGAAGAACAGCTCCGGGCCTTCCAGCTGCGCACCGGTCAGACCGGTACCAGTCAGGTCACCGAATGTACCGACAAGCGTCCACTGGTTCGGATCACTGTCAGTGTTGTAGTAACCATTCGCAATTGTGTCACCAGTGGTGAGCGTTGTGGCATACGGATCCTTGCTACGCTCAACACCGAGGTACGTGTCACCGGACACACGATAGTAATAGCCGTCATCGGCCTTAATCATCGTGGTATCGATAACGGACTTGACTCGGTCGATCCACTTGACAGGCGTCGTGAAGTTCACGAAATCACGCGTGGTGGAGTAGTACATATTGGTGCGATCGCCGGACTTGTTGTCCGCGTCGGAAGCAGTGGCCCAGTACACCATGTACTGCTTGTTCACATCATCCCAGTAGGCTTCCGGAGCCCAAGCCATGCCGGCTCCCGGAATCTGAGAGGCAACGTCAACGGCGCGCGGTTCGCTCCAGTTGACGAAGTCATGCGACTCCCACACGATTAGGTTGGTGCTGCCATTGGTGGTAGCGGTGGCCGCGCCCCAACCGCCACGGTTATGGATGCTCAGCTCGGTAGCGATGAGGTAGACGGTGTCGCCTTCCGGAGAGCGGACCAGATACGGGTCGCGCACGCCGTTGTCCTTACCACGAGAGTTGCCGGTCTGGCTGTTGTTCCAGCTGAGTACCGGATCGCCGGACTCGCGGGTGTCATGCCAGCTCAGGCCATCCTTGCTGGTGGCGAAGTACATCTGCTCGTCGGTAGCGCTACCTTCGGTGCCGGTGAAGTGCGCAAACAGATAGTCCGTGGTCTTCGGCTGTTCGACGGCGGCCTTGACGGTCAGCTCGAATTCCTTGGTTTCCGTGTTGCCGTCAGCATCGGTAATGGTGGCAGTGAGCGTCACCTTGGCGTCGGCCTTCTGGCGAGTGACGACGCCGGCTGCGATGTCGCCATCTGCAGCATCAGTAATGACCTTGGCGTCGCTGGACTTCCATGTAATCGCGGAACCATTAACCGAACCCTTGGCTGGAAGTGTGATGTCGGAATACGCATCGGTGCTGCCGTTGTTGATGGTCAGCGCGTTAGCGTCGGCCTTGGCGGCATCGGACTTCGTGGAATCGTAGGCTTCCTTGATTTGCTCCGCAGTGTGCGCGGAGCCGTAAATATTCAGGTTGTCGAGTGCGCCGGTGTAGTACTCGCCGTTCACCCAGTTGGCCTTGCCGATCTGCAGCACGCCGCCGTCTGCGCCGAGAATATCGGTGAGCTGAGCGAAGCTCGCGCCATCAGCCGGGGCTACGGTTGCGGCCTGCTCACCGTCAATGTACAGCGTGGAAGCGGCCTTGTCGATGACCAAATCGACGTGACGCCACTGGCTGGCGAGACCATCCTTGCTCACATTGCCGGTGGTGTCGCGCTTACCAGCGTTGTTGTAACGCTCAACGTTCACCGAAGTGGTGCGATCCATCACGCCGAGGTAACGCTCTTGCTGATAGGTCTGCGCATTCGTATTCGGTGCCGCAAATACCGACCAGCCTGATTGGTGCTGGCGGACTTGGAATCATACGAAATCGTGACCGCATCCAGGCCCTTGAGCACAGCCGAATCATCCGACTTAGTCACATTCAGCCAGAAGCCAGAACCGAGCTGAGCTGCGGTAGTGCCGTCTTTACTGGCAGTTACTGCGGCGGCACCGTTGATGGTTGCCTTGGTGCCGGTTGCCTCATCGGTGAAGGTACCAGTGGCACTTGCCGTGACGTTGTTGAAGTCAAGGCTGGCAAGCAAATCACTGTCTGCCGATGCTTGGCATTTGATTTCAGGCTGCTGCCAGCGCCCGCTGTGCGGCCGATGAATCGGTGGTATCCGATTCAACCGCATTTGCTGCTGGCGCCAGCGCCATCAGCATCGGGACAGCTGCAAGAGCTGCCACCGCTTTCTTCCACTTACCCATATGTCTCCTCTGATTGTGGGTTTTGGTTTTGTGTTCAGTTATGGATTGAAGATTGAAGTTATGGTGATACTAGGTGCTCCCTCTCCGTCCGCCAGAAGCCGACTGAGAGGGAGCATTTGGATCCGCTCAGGCGCGACGCTTGCGCCAGATAGTGAGAGAGATGCCGGCAACGGCGAGCACAACCACGGCACCACCAAGGCCGAGCACGGCGGCACCAGAGGACGGCAGACCGGAGTCCGCCCCCGTACCAGCGTTACCGTTATCGCTGCCTGCACCATCGCCGGAACCGTCGCCCGAACCGGGCTTACCGGGCTCGGTCTTGGCACTCACGGTCACCACGAACGACGTGGTGAGCTGATCGTTGGCCTTGAGCGTGACGGTGACGGTCTTGGTGCCCACAGCGGACATGTCCACGTCGCCGACCGTGTAGTCGGCGGCATCGAGCGTCTTCACCGTGCCGTCCGACATCGTCGCCTCGATCACAAGACCATCGGCGGAGAACTGCTCGCCCACCGTGTACTTGGTCTTTGTCGGCTCGCTCTTGACGCGGATGCCGGTGATGGACGGCTCAACCGGCGTATCAGGCTCGCCGACGGTCACCGTAATGGTCACCGTGCGGTTGGCCGGAGCAACCTCCTGATCCTTGGTCAGCGACATGTCGAGCATGCCGTTGGCGCGCACGTTCACGGCCTTGACCCACGTATTGCGGTCCTGATCGAACAGGCCACCCGCCGCGGAACCGGAGTGAATTTCCGGGTAGGGGCGTGCGTGGTAGGCCATGACGATGTTGCCGGCCTCATCATGTGCAAGCGAGATGTGGCCGGGGCCGGCCTGCTTGCGCTCGTACGAGGCTCATCCGCACCGTAGGCACCGGTGTAGGTGTCGTTGGTGTCGAACGACGGGAAGTCGGCCGTGGTCCAGCTCGACAGATCCTGCAGGTCGGCATTCTTGGCGGCACGCATCACGTTGGTGTTGTAATACTTATCCACCGTGGCCCCCGCATAGGCAATGTAGACGTAGTCGCCATGCTCGAACATGAACGGTGCCTCTACGATTGCCTGATCAGAACCTTCAGAGTTGTCTTCGGGGGTAGGCGCATACTTGCCGTACTCGAACTGCTGGCTGACCTGATAGATGTGCTCAAGCTGCCATCCACCAGCGGAGTGACGCCATCGCCCATCTTTGCCTTGGCAAGGTACAGGCCTGCGCTCTTCGGGAAGAGCCAGTAGCCCTGGGCCTTGCCGTTCTCCTCGCGCTCGAAGTACGTCACGTCGAATGCGGCGCCTTCCAGCACGGTCGGCTCGCCCCAGTTCTCGGCCTCGAGGAATCCGCCATCCTTGATGGACTGCTCGTCGCCGGTGTACGGGATGAGGATGGTGTTGTTGCACCAGCCACCGTTCGCGGACGAGGCACCCTTGTGGAAGCCGGCCACAATCCACCACTTGCCGTTGATCTTGTGGAACTCCTGGGCCCAAATGAACGCGCTCCAACCGTAGAACGAGTTGGGGTACTGGTCTTCGTGGCCCGGAGTGCCGTTCTCCGGCTTGATGATGATGTGTTCCTCAGCATCCTTCAGACCGTTGATGGTCTTGGCGCGCTTGAGGCCGATGGAACGGTAGCTGTCCTTCTGGTTGTTGGTCGAATCAGTGGACTTTACCTCATAGGTGGAACCGGTGAGGTAGTAGTAGCCATCGTCTTCGTTGTAGAAGATGTCCGGATCGGCGCGAGCGTCGTTGTACATGGCCTCGGTGGTCTGCTGAACAGTGCCCTTGACCTCATGCGTGCCGGCCTTTGAGGTGTCCACGGCGGCCAGATCATCGGCGTTCCAGTCGACGTTGAAGGTCTTCGTGGAGCCGTCGTTGTAGGTCATTGTGGCCTGCGTTCCGGAAACCGCTGCGGTGACGTCCTCGGCGGAAGCACCGTTCTCCACGGTTGCGCCGCCAGAGCTTTAACGCCGGTGTTCTGCAGATCGACATAGTTCTTGTAGAACGCATCGAATTCAGAGGAGCTCACAGCGAATGCGCGGATCTGGCCTTCGCCGGCCCATGCGGGCAGACCTTCGGTCACGTCGCCCACACCCATCGCAACCGCGTCGGCCTTGAGCGTCTCGCCGACCGTTGCCTTGGCAGTCAGGTCGGAGAGCGTGGCCATACGGCCTTCGCCGCTCAGGCCATCGGCCCAGAAGACCTTGTAGCCCTTGGAGGCGGCATCATAGACGATGCGCGGGTTGGTGACGATGGAGCTGTCGGTCACGGTGATAGCGCGCTCGTTGGTGAACGTGGCACCGTCGCCCTTGCCATCCCACACGTAAATCGCACCGGTGGCGTTGTTCTGCGAGGAAACCACACCAAGTACCGTCCTCCGCACGGAAGAAAGCGGGTGAGCCCATCTGCGCATTCAGCTTGGCAGACTGCGAGCCGTCCCACTTGACCGACAGAATCGACTGCGAACGGTTCAGGGGCTCCCATTTGCTGCCATCGGCGGCCTTGGCGGCCACGTACAGCGAGTCGGCGCGACGATCGTCGTTGTAGGCGAGCGGGTCGTACTTGGCACCGTTCTGGTCGGAGCGATCGACATCCTTGACGTAGGAAGCGATTTCGCCGCCGTTGTTGAGGATTTCGGATTCGGCGGTGATAGCTTTATCCACGCCGTCGATGGTGGCGGTGAGCTTGACCTTTACGGCCTTCTCGCCGGACTTCGGCTGCGTGACCTTGCCGTCTGCGGCTACGAGCTTCGCACCGTCGC